>Ga0157364_1000556_pt1 | contig 26537 bp, 7 predicted proteins | sample AttsexASBM2_FD_111476 | JGI IMG/M metagenome (GOLD analysis project Ga0157364, IMG submission 111476) | Fungus gardens microbial communities from leaf cutter ant in Ribeirão Preto, State of São Paulo, Brazil - Atta sexdens ASBM2 | ecosystem: Host-associated > Fungi > Mycelium > Unclassified ... | reverse complement strand
TTTTAATCAATAATGTTAAAAAATAAACGAGTCAACGGTTAATAAAACCATAAGTAGAGAACTATCCAAAATGAAAAAGTCTAATTGAAGTCTAATTTAAATTTCGTTTTTTTTTTTGTAACTTTTAGCAAATATATATCGTAAATAATTTTTAAAGATTAGATTACTACCAGTACCATATTTTACGTAATTCGGTTGCTTCTCTTGTGATATTATATCAGCCAGAGCGAGCTATAATTTTGGAAATGACGAGAATCCGAGAGATATGCGCGTACATCTCGCAGCACATGGTGAACGTTCGCGGATATAAATAAATTGTTTGCAGTAATTGCAATCCCGAGAAATTGATCCCCGAGATATTTAACTTCAAAATCCCGAAATTGCGAGATCCATCAGTCGGAAATGGCCACTCAATTTAGCGTTACACATTAATTTAGACATCATGTGTACCTCCGTATATTAGTGCAATCCATAAAGATGTGTGAATGTTAGTGTGTTTGTGTGCATAAATAGGTGCACGTATGTCTCTGTCTACCTGTGTAAGCGCTGGAGACAGCGGCGACGCTCTCGAGATAAAGCGGATAGCTGATAACGAGAACGGTAACTGATATTGCAACCGACACAAGAGTGACCAGGAAACGGAGCTTCTGCCAATTTTCGCGATCGGTATCGAACAGCTTATCGCCGCCCGCTTGATAAGGGACATATGGCGATTCCTCGGTGTCGGTGTATTCCTCGATCTCGACGTCGCTGCCGGTGCAACGGAGCTCTTCCTGTTCCTCGTCATCCATCATCGTCGACACACAGCTTGTTAGACTCGCCAGCTTGGCGGTTTTCTCGTTACTCTATCGAAACAAGAACTCTTTGGCTTCTAGTACTAGTGAAAAGTTCCATTTCAAGATGACGAATTAGCAATACATATTAGCAATAAATTTAATGTCAAATGTATTTTCATACACAGTGAGAGCCATCTTGGCCATCTTAATTTTATGTATTTTTAATAATGTTTTCTCTATGTTTTCTGTTTGTAATTGCACATTTATGTCATGTGAATTATGCGAACTAAAAAGCATCTGCTTTGATTTAAAGCGCTACATTTAATAAAAATAATAATAATAAGATAATTCTTGTACGTATTTTTATTTTAAGATCTGCTTTAATAAATTGTTCAATTTTAATTTATATATTGAGTTAAATAAATTTTATGAATGTAGAAGGCGATTAATTATTTTTTCCTTAATTCAGAATGAGTCTAATAATTTTTCTTATTATATTGATATTTATAATTGTCATACATATATCTAAATCATAAACGGAGAATTAGACGGTCATATTTAAATCTAGCTGCATTCATGGCATTTGAATGCTAAACTCTACCTTACTAGTTTGAAATATATGATCACCATTGAAAATGAATGTAAACTATTGAAAATGAATGTATGATGTATGTGAGTACTGAAAGGATTAATTTCTGCGATTCTAAGGCTTTCAATGTGCTTGATATAAAACGTAAGAATAATATAAATTTTTAAATTTAAAAATACCTAATAAATACTTATTTAAAATGATGTACATAATTTTTTATTTTCAAATGGAACAATATTTGTTCAAAAGGACGATTATTATAAACATCGTTATTATTATTATTTTATAAAATAATGCTCCAATTATTTTATTAAATTATTCCTCAAATAAATTCATATCAGATTTTAAAATAGAATTTCGATTATAATATCATATGGTGTGTATTTCGATATATGTGTGTAATTTAATATTTTTATATTTCTAATTCTTTAAATTTTTGGTATATAAAATTATAAATAAAATTCTTTGATAAATTCTGAATACATGAAAAGCAGATCTAAAGTGAACTCAAAGTGGAACTTTCATGCTCGTTGGAATTAATTTCAAGCTACGATTCTGAAACACATCATGAACCTCGCCCTTTTCACAGATACAAAGCGATTCAGATACATGCGAGAATAGAACGAGCAAAATTACGGATTAGATTGCGTGTTGCTTGCTATCATGCGTAACCAAACATAGCGAGGCTCAGGGAACGAGAGAGTAAAGAGTTCCTTTTAGCTTATTTAAAATTATATATTTTAAATGCATCAATATAACAGAAAGCAAAAAATTTAAGTAAAAAATATATTTTATAAAAAAACATTTATTTTATTTAATTTGCTGTGGATTTATCAAAATTTTGAAACTAAATTATGGAATTGAAAATTTAAATAATTATTATATTCATTCTTAAGTCTATTTTATATTCATCTTAGAATTCAAGAGTAAATTCTATTTATAATTTTATGCGCCCTTTTAATATATAAGGAAAAAATGTGAAAATATCAGGAGTACAATACACGTAGAGATATAAAATACGTCACAATATATACATCACGAAAGATATAACATATAAAGCTATGAATAGAATTCTATTATATCTTGAAATTCCAAGCACATTATAGATTGTCTAAAATGGACTTAATAAATTAAAATAAATTAAAACATCCATTTAATAGAAATAGTAGAAGGTTTAAAAGTAGCAAAGTAGTAAAGACGTAATATATAGAATTATTAGTAAGCAAAAGTTATTATTAAACATAAAATCCTATGCAACTATCGAAGATAATATTTAACATTTAACATAATTTGATATGCTTTACATTCACTAATTATTTATTAAAATAAACGATTAGTATTAATCTGTTCGATATCGATTATTTAAATTATGCAAACTAAATATAATGCATAAAATTAAATATAATGCAAACCATGAAATATTAATTAATTATAGTTGTATAGTATAATCTTTTTAGAATTATACCATAATATTAACTATGCCGATAAACGAGTAATAAATATCAATTTAATAACAGATAACAGATGAAAAGCAAATAAATTCAATCTTACGATTATCTCATATCTAATTTTATCTTATTTACTTGAAAACAATTAATAAAAAATTTTAGGATTTTTTTCTGGCAACTAGAAAATTGAAATTTTTTCCAAAAAGAAAGATAAAGATGCAAAAAGTAAGACAAAAAGCGCAGAGCAATTGCTCCGGGAAAAGCATAACGTAAACAAAGCAATGCTTGTCATCAGAAAAGACGCAGAATCGTTCTATTAGCGTCACTCATTGTTGATCAAACTTGGATAGCCATAATTGTTTGTATAATCTCTAATTTCTAAATTATTCAGCGAGAATTGGCAAATCAATTAAACAAAGAGATGCAAACTAATTATATATATGGAAATCAGCGTTAATGCTCTGAAATTGTCAGACTCACCCTTGGACGGGAACCTAACCTGACACCGCCCACCCTCGGGAAAGCGTCTGATATCCCGGGTATCCCCTATGAACCGTCGTGTTGCTGATGCGAGACGAGTTCACGATGCGGTCGACGGTGACGATGACAGACAACGGCGGCGGCGGCGGTGGCGGCGATGACGACGCGGCGCGCTTTAATCGCGAGTGCTGCGTCGCGCGATAAGCCAAGCGAAACAGCAAAACCGCGACTTCAGCCCATCGTGGATGACGGCGAAAGATGCCTCTTTGTGTCGCGGCTTCCGCCACCAACCTACCTTGTCAGGACCGTATCTGGCGACTCGATAAGCGAAGTCGAAGCCCATTCACGTGCAGATTCCGTATAACGGACGATATCGATTGCAAGATGGAAACGAGTGTCCTCAGTATTGGTAAAAATCATATTTTAAACATGTTTTAAACTGTTTAAAACATATTTAATCGATGATTTTTACATGATAAAACATGTTTTTTTATATAATACTATTTAAAACATGTATGGAGCATTAAAAAGTGTATAAAAAATATGTTTTGTTCTTTTAAAAAAAATATTATCTTTGCCAACTATGATCCTGTTGGATCCTATACTTAGGATAAATTTCTCACAATAATTTACTGCATTTGTTTCTATATTATATATGCGTTATATATAATTAAATTTTGAATAATAAAATTAAAAATTTTTAAGTATCGATTTCTCTGATAAATGTAATTATCAAGATAGGCATGAATATAATATGCAAAAGTTTAAATTTTGAATTAAATGACCGCAAAAAATTTACTCTAAATAGTCTAAATAGTCTAAATGTACGATGAAGTTAAGGAAAATTTTCGTTTTATCATGCACGTTTCTATATAGAATGTAATAATATGGGAAATTAATACGTTCAAAGAATTTATCTAAATTTTTCTAAAATATCTGTGATCTCAGAAAATAAATTTATGAGACAACCTGATTTTTTTCCTAGCTAATAAAGAATATAAGAAAGGTAGCGATATAGCGAGAATAGATAATTTCGAAACGATGGTAACTTTCGCGATGTATACGGTCTTGATTTGGCGCATGAGCGCAAGATATGCGCGATGCAAGTCACGCTTTATGCGCGTTCTCGGAGATTAATTCTAAAAATTCTGAGTTATTCGCCACGGAATATTGAGAGTAACGCAGACTGTCAGGAATAGAGTACGTTACATCATTTCCCTAATCAGGTCCTAATGGATGTCACGCAAACATTAATCATTATTATCCACGAAACAAGATACAGTATCAGAAACAGAAAATTGAGAGCTGCAATGTAAGACCATAGTTACTTTAGTACTTTTTTATGATAGAGAAGTTTTTAAGAATTCAAAGCTATTTTACGTAAGCTCTTATTTTACAAAATCCGAAATAATAATGCACAGTATATAAGTATTTCCTATTTATCTCCAAAATTGCACATCTTATATACTGTAGAATATAATTTGTTCCATCTCTCTCTTTCTCTCTCTCTTGCAATAACTTAATAATTTAATTTAATTATAAGTAAATTTCAATGCATTTTTGACAGTAAAATTAAAAAATTAAAACATTAAGAAACTATTGAAATATTAAGACACTTTTTGAGTAATTTTAAGCTTTTAAATAAAATGAAATTTTTTTAGTACTGTTCCATGCATCCGTAGTCGCGCTATAGTTTCAAAACACTAAATATATCTGTTCTATTTTAAGTTTATTTTAAGTTCTATTTTATTAACATAGCAGTATTATTTGTCTCAAAGTCTTTCAATTTTCGTTATTAAAATTTCACAATTATGAATATTTATTAAATATCTTAGATAGCAAATCACACATGATTTACAATAAAATAAATTTCATGTAAAATATAATAAATTAGATCTCTTTTTCTGTAGAACTAGGAATTTGGTAAATTTCCTTCGCAAAAAATATTTTATTAAAAAAAACTTATTTCAAATTCATTTCAAAGTTTTATTTTAAATGAATTATATCTACGCTGAAAGAAAAGATTGGTTGCTGCAACAATTTAGATAATAAAATATAGTAGAGCATTTTTATATGGCCACAGCAACCAGTTTTTGTAGCAGTAAATTTTTAGTTGCATTAGCTCAAAATCATATACTGACATTACAGATAGGCTAACACAACTAAAAATTTGCTGCTACAATTAAAAACTAGTTGCTGCAGCCATATAAAAATGCTCTGCTATATTTTATTATCTAAATTGTTGCAGCAATCAATTTTTCTTTTCAATGTAATAAACAATTACAACATGAAAGCACAATAAGAAAGAAGAATTACAATTTTAAGTTAACTTTTACATTATTTACTTTCTACAATCTGACTGTGAAAATGTAATTTTTTACTATTATTTTATTGCTTTATTTACTATTATTTTATTGCTTTATTAAAATTTTACAAATATTAAATATTGAGATGCAAGATCGTGATTTTTTTATAATACGTATCATATTTATACATATAAATATGATATGTATATAAACTTGAATAAAATATTTGAAATTATGACGGTAATAAAAATTACGCAAAGTATTTTATTTTAAGAAAGAAATTACATCAAAATAATTGAGCCAATAACATAAAAAATAAAACTTAAAGTACAATAAATTACTAGACAGACGTTAATTTTCATGCTACATTTAGAAGAACTGTACCAGTTCTGTCGCAGAGAGGTGTAACAAACGTTATATGCACGTGCGTTATATGCTACTTGCGAACCATCGAATCACAAATGCAAAACTGAACTTGATTAACTGGCCGAGTTAGCTTCCCTAGATTTTGAAAACTTGTCAGGAAATGTCCGTTAGGGAATTGCGAGATCGAAGTGACCACGAGAGCTATGTATTCAGTCGTCAACACGGAAACGGAAAGACCAGGAATCTGCATGCAATAGACGTTCCGAGTTCGAATCACGTATCGCGTGCAAACACTCAACTTCTGATTTTCGGTTACGACCAGCATTCGCGTTTGAGAGGTGTTAATCGCAAGGAAACATTGGCGATTTTAGATTCGTGTCTTTGCGCGAAGAAATTGAGAGAGAGAAATTTGAATGTTTCACAAACTGATTTTGGACTCTAATGGAAATTTTTACAAAATTATCAATAATATAATATCTAGGTCTTCCTCGATTGTTATTTAGATAAATTTTTTATTGGTTCAAATATTGCGAGACTGACTTTTTAATCTGTCAATGTTTTTATTAGCAACGTAATTAGTAATAGATGTAAGAAATCTTCAAAAGAAATGAAATAAGCCATTTCATATACAATGAGTAAGTAAATGTGTGTTACACAACTCTGTAATACACTCTGTAATATGTGTGTTACAATTTGTATACAATTTTGTATATATTTACGTTTTTTATTATATTGGTCAAAATAATTATTGTATAAAACGCTAAAATTGCTGGAATATCAAATTATTTTGCAGTATTTCTCATCATGCTTGAGTTTCTCACAAAATTATTTTAATGATCCAACCAAATTATTTTTAGATCTGTATCTATATAGCTAATAAATTTTTAGATACTTCAGCAAAATTGTTCTTTCCGTATAGAAATCTTCAAAAGAAATCAAATGACCGATTTTATATGCAATTAGTAAATGAGCGAGTGTGTTACACAACTTAATGTTGGATGTGGGAAAAAGTTCGTGGCGTTTTTTTAATGCCATCTAACGGGAAAAACGCCACGAACTTTGTCCCATACCTAATATAATTTATGTTTATTTCGATTTATGTGAAAGACAATCTTCAAATCCCACTTCCAAAAATTCGTTTTTGCAGATCCAAAATGCACGATATGTATTAGATTATGCTTTAGATTATGCTTTTCTATTTCTATTTCTAATTATAAGTCATTGTTTGTATTTTTAAATACGAGATATTATTTAAAAATGTTTAATTCCATCTAGAAAGTGAAAACGTAAGACATATATAGAGCAGATAAGATATATATAGAGAAGACTGGAACTTGATTGCGTTACGTTTATGTATTTATGACGAAAGAAACAATGGAAGTTACCGCAAAATATCTCTTTTATAACATAGGTATTTTTGCTTAATTCATTTAAATTAAACAAGTATAAGAAGAAAAAAGAAAAATCTTATTTAGGAGAAGGCAAGTAAATTTTTGAGCATTTCATAATTTCTTATTAATGTTCTTCGGCTTAAGAAAATAAATTAAGTGATATATTATTAATTAAAAGAAAAGCAACTATCACAATACAACATGTTATTTTAAGAAATAATTTGTAAATAATAAAATAATCAAAAATCAGACAACATACGTAGGTATGGAGTACTTTGGCTCATTAAGAAAAGGTTAGATTTGCTGTATTACGTGTGCGAATATTTAGTTACAATTTGACAAAACACTAACTTTGACAAAATACTTTGTATTTAATGTTTCCATATTAAAATAAGCTAAAACTAAAATAATTTAATTTGTTTTTCTGTAATAACATTTTGCTATTTGATTATTACAAAATAATTACATAAAAGATACAATCTTTAATAAAAATTAGTACATATCTGTTATCTGTTTTTTATTTATTGTATTATGTTTTCATTAATATCAAGTTCATTATAGAGGCAATTTACACCGCGATAGATATCAACTTACCCATACTTATCAACAAATTAGCTACAATGCAGCATATTCGTATTTACTACAAAAAACTATATATATAGAACCATTCCTGGAATAAAAGTATAGAGAAAGATTGTTCTATCATATTAATCATAATTATTTTTAATTATAATTAATTATAATATAATTATGATAGAGAGAACTATGAATTAATACAATAGAGAGATTTCTCTATATTTTTATATTTTTATGCTAAAAGTAGTTCTGTACACTCTAGATTTTTCTATAGTAAATATGAGCATGCTGCATTGTATCCAACTATTTAGTTTAAAATCTAAACGAATAATAATTAATTGTTTAAAGTCTGACGAAATTGTCAAAACTGTCAAGGGAGTCTCTCCCAGTCTCTCCTAATAGTACATAAAATATTATATTTATTATTATACATATATTATAATAAATATATAATAAATATATATTGTAATAAAATAATTATACTTGTAGTAACTAAATGTTTATTATATGAGTAATATTATATATATATTTTTTATTTATATATTATTTTAATTATATATATATATATATATATATATAATTAAATGCTTTGCTTTTTTTATTGCGTAACAAATTAGCTAAGCTCTTTAAAATTTGCCAGTTAACGCTACGTTAATTTTATTATCGGATTTAATTTTTGTGTGAAAGGATCAATGCGATCATGCATAAAATTGTTGATGGAAGTAATTAATAGATACTATATCGTACAAGGATTATGGTTAGTCCATCACGACGGCAATTACACCAGAATGCATTCTACATATCGACGAGATTACTGGATTCGCTTTGGGATGAAAATCGGACTTAATCAGTTCTACATTGTACGGTGTCGATCTCATTACGAAATCTGAACGATTCCCCGGAATTCCGATTACAAATCCACGTCTCACATGATCAACCTGAATTTTCCGTAGAATTCACGCATCGTTATTCATATCTCAGTCCCACAACTTTTGGGGATTCACTCATTAACGAAAGTTTATCCAAAGCACTTTCGTTTTTTTTTTGTTTCGCATTTCGTACCCGATATGGAACTTAGCTAGCAAGAAAAACAGTTTGAACGAAATGAACAAAAAACGCAAAGTTAGTCAAACTCACGCGAAAGTTGATAAAAGCGGAAGTCTGCTTCGTATAATTACTGTTATAATGTTATAAATCTAGCCATCATCTCATTATGCGGTTTATTATGCGCATATTTCCGGATTTAGAAACTCTGTAATGACCTACGTATTGACGTAAGTAAACTATGTAACACCAATAATAATTCTTCGTCAAGTAGTTTTATATGTCGATATTATAAGCGTGATATATTTTTTCACTTCGAAGAGGAGCCCCAAGAGTTGTTACAGTAATGAAAAGCTTAAATAAAGCATGATAAATTCTATTTCTAATTCTTATTTATGTACGCAAAATCTGCCCTACAATTCGAAACCTTAATTTTTTTTACCGACTTTACTTTTAAGTAAATTTTTTCTCAAAATAAAGCTTTCCTCGAATTCCTAGTTATCATTATTATCACAATTATATAAAGAAATTTTATTTCGTTATGTTATAGGATTAATTTTATTATAATTTTAAAAATTGCTATACTTACTTAATTTTAAATATAAATAATATTCATAATTACTGTTTACAATTTTATTATTGTAAAATTTAATAAACAATAAATCTATTAAAAGGTAATATATTGAAAGATTATACTCATTAATATATTTTAATAAAATTTGAAATCTCTCTTTTTTTCTCTTTCGAAAAGAAATACATATACGTATATTTGGTTTTATAACTACAGCACGATCGCCCGGAATAGCAATGCGCAAAACAATTCTCGTTGCATCTCGTTGCATTTAAGAATTTATAGTCTTCTATAGCTTAGAGAGCTTGAGAGGTACCTCTTTTATTTCTTAGCAGGATTAAACTAAAAGAAAGGGCGAATCCCAATATTGAAATTGTCGGTAAAATGGATCCTCTAACAAAGAGTTAGCGAAACACTTTATACATTATCCACTATACCCGTATTTACCTGCTGTCCTTTTTTAATTAAAACGTAGCCCATAGTCAACTATCTCGACTTTTGTTCCGTCTAATTCGCTATATCCGTAGCGTCTTTGTGATCTACTTTGTGGTCTCGCGCGATGTCGTCTGTCGCTGGCGTTTAATATGGATATATCGGATATTATATCGAGGTCGATTGATAGGCTTCCGTTATTTGCTAACCGGACTTCGATTATCCACCAACTGTCGGCTCAATCAGCCAATTCCGTTGACCAATTCCGTTGACCAATTCCGTTGACCGCAGACAATGGCGATACCTACCTAACGAATCGCATACATCTATCACTAGGCTATTGTTATCATATTACACAGTGTTACATCTATTATTTCTCGTTACATTTGAATACAATGCCAAATATAATTATATTACACAATAATAAATATTTTATATTTATGTTGGAAATGGTCTATTAGTCTCGTAAAAATTTTGTATTAAATTTAATATATTTGAGTGTTAATTTCACATAATGTGATTACGTTATTTAAATAATTTGTGTTAAATTGATATTCAACATTTCTTAGTGTCAAATTAATACAGTTTAAAAGTAAATGAATAAATAACAAATAATGTATTTCAAAATATAAATTCTAAGATCAATGAATAAAATGTATTAATTTCATATGCCATATTAATTTTACTAAAAAAAATATTTTCATGATTTGTTTATAGACCGTGTCAGTATTCTTATATGTTCATTTTTCTAAATAAAATATATGTTACTTTCTGAAATATTCATTTTGTGTTAACCTAATACAAAATTTGAGTGGATCATTTGGAACACGTGAAATGTGTTAAATTTAACACAATTTTTCTAACGATGCATATATATTATTTTTAAATTTAGGTATTCATGGAACTTGTTATTATTTACTTCTCACTTCACTGTACCATTTTGTCCATTCTGCATATAAATAGATTTATCTCTTTTGTCTAGATTTAAGAGCACTGAACCAATTCACGTGATTGTACTTCTTCTGAAACTCATGAAATCATAATTTCCTCGGAATAATAATTCTTATTTTTCTCGGTTTTTTTTTCTCTCTCGCATTGCCGGCGCGCTCTAACAATTCTTTTAATATCACATTTCTTCTCCATTCAGGACTCCTAAACTCGATTCTTATAAGAGTTGGGCTTAAATTGCGCTATTGAAAAACGCATAACGTGGTAGTTATGAATAAAACCCAGCTTTAGAATTCACCTTCAATCTTAGTGGTTACCCCGTTTCTGACCTACTTCTACATAAATTTAGTTATTTGTACAATTAAACGTAAACAAATGAAGGAAAAAAAGATTTTCTCATTCTTCTTTTCATCAAGATGTTAGCTGCAAGCACGGATGTAGACCTTTTTATTTCTCTCTTGCAAGTCCATTTCGAAAGATATATCGAGGGATAAGCTTCTACTTTAAGCAGACACACCCCCGAGAGCAGCGGACTCATTGTGCCTTCAACAGTTTACCGACATCAGTCGAAGGCCTGTCAATACTTAACATCGACAATAAATATATCGATCGATATATGTTAGAACTGACTCCTCGAGGTCGGCGAGCGACGGAGGACTGTCTTGTGCGCGGTGCGTCGCGACGTCGACGGAGCAGCCGCGTCACGTGACGCCGGAAATCGGCGTGAAACACAGAGCCGCGCGCGCGGCATCGTCAGTCAACCTCAGTTGGCTCAGTTGGCGCGCGGCATCCGTGTGAGACGTATCGCGTATGTTATGTACTGGAAGACCGGTCGATCAAACCGGTCGACGAACCCTTGATACGAACGCTTTGCGAAATCGCTTACCCTGTCGTTTCAAGATTGAGAGTCAAGTGATCAAGTTCCATTCTATTGGTGCTGGTCTTCGAAGAAGCGTAACGTGAACGATCATCGATCGAACAAAGTGTGATTCATTCTTCTCGGATCGAAGTGCATCTCACTGATAGGAGTGAAGTCTGAAATCTACGGAGGAGAAGGAAGAAGAAGAAGAAAAACGAAGATAAGAGTGCACCGACGAGTGATCGACTCTTGGAAGAATTCTCTTGAAGGAAAGATCTTGCGAGACCAATGGAGATGACCAATGGAGATGATCGCTCGATTCCTATCGAACATGGAAATTCGAATATGAAAGTAACCATTTGAAGTCTCGATTAATCATAACGTCGGTTTCGGTCAAAGAGAAGGATCGAGAAGGAAAGTGCAAAGGAATCTAAGAAAGACGTCGGCCGTAATGTAATATTTCGATTTTAAGATCGGAAGCCATCGCACCTTAGAACGATAATCGTGGCACACACATCCGTGACACGTGTTAGGGACATTAGGGAACGCGTGTTGCGAGCATCGAGAACACTTCGCGAGGAAGGGAAACCGAGCGCCGATAATCGAGATCGATCTCGCGTCGATTAAATTCAAAATCGGGCCAAAGGGAACGTCGGAGCGGAGTCGAGTAGCTGCATCGAATTGCACGCGAGTTTCAAATTGCGCATGATATAGTCTAGAAAAATAGAATAAAAATAATGAAATAATAGAGAGAACTTGGAGTAAAATTGTAGAATCCTGGATATATAAGAAGCAACGCTGTGAGTGTCCTTCAGCAGCTGGCAATACAAATTGAATAAAAGTTTCAAAACATGATATCTCGATATCGCAAGTAACATAAATTTCAAATAAAATTAATGTAAGAACATAAAAAGGGGAAAATAGAGGGTAAATACTGCGGAGATATGAAACGGTCTTATGTGGCTGGTATCGTTCAAATTAAAATTTCCAGTTGTGTGTTAGACGTTATTTAATTCCGTGAAAAAACAGATGGAAACTGGAAAATCCTGAAAACAGTTGATAATTTTAAGGATATTTCTCGAGATAGTATTATCCTCAAGTTCGTACATGTGAACCGTTCCTTCGCAAACGGTGTTCCCGAGATTCTCGACCGAAGTATTTCTGCTTCTTTTGAGAAATTTGTAATAACAATACTCGCGGGAGAAAAGAGCGAGGCACCGTTTCTTCACTGCTTTCGTGGGATTTGCAAGTAAGAAAAAACGATAAATGTAGCAATAATAAGCGAAAAGATAAAAAAAAACATTTAATCCCAGTCGGAGGAAAACCATTCCGCGAAGAAATAATTTCTTTCCTGATATCGCATACACTGAATTTGTTGCATCTCGCTGGATCGCGATCCGGATGATATCCAGCTAAGGACGATCCGGTTGACGACGAGCTTCGAGAACCCGACTTATAATTCGACGCTCTTAAATGCCACTATCTCGACGCGTGCATCGTCGTTGCACTCAAAATCCCTCTGTCCGAGATATTTGGCACGCAACGCTTCAACATTTGAGAGATAAAGACGACGATTTTTGCGCATCGCTTCACGTTCGCGGATTCGAGGGAGCCTGCTGTCCACTGCTGTGCTTGAAAAAGCTCAACTCGTCTCGTAAAAAGCCGATTCACGATAATCGTGAGATGTTACCGAGAAGAATCTGAAGATTGAGAAAGAAAGAAACAGAAAAGCACAAAATATTCTGTAATGATGGAAGACGCGTTAATGTTCAACGCATGATGCGAGGTGAGCGCCTTTTCATGTTTTTCATATCAGAATTCATGTTGGAATTACAGAAAATAAAATGTGGAAAAATTTTTTTAGATATAACGTACATAAAAAAGGAGATAAAAAATTTTTTGAAATGCAACGCGCATGAAAAAATATAAAAAATATATATATATATATACAATAAAAAATATATAGAAAATATATTACGCGTGTATGGTTTCAGAGTTGATTTTTTGTTCAATGGAATTTCAATCTGTCGTAGCATTTACTTCTCGAAATCGAATAATCTTATAGTTAATGTTATATCGAGTAATTCTTCATATCAAAATTATTCAGAATAGAAAATAGAGAGATAGATTTGTCTTTTCGGACAAGAATTTGTTATTATTGGAAGAAGAATATTGAATTTCTCGGCTTGAATTTTTCGTTGCTGTTACGCAACGATGATTTTCAATTATTTTTATGCAATCCGCCGATCTTGACGAGAGTTAACGGACGTTTGTCACTTTATCGTGAAGGCAAAGGCGCGCAGGGTGCTGAATTCCATTAAAGTTTCCATTACTTCAGAACTTACGACGAGAATGAAAACTGTGTTTCACCCCGAGAGTAATGGTAGATAGTCCGTGCTTGCATTATAAAGTATTTAATGATCCGATATCGTACTTCTTATATCACAAAAACGCATTGACTCAGAAGTGTTAAAAAGAATTGAAAAATGTAGAAAATGGCATTCAATTAAGAAAATAATTAAGAGATTAATTCCATCGCTCAATAATCGATACGTAAAATTGTAGATAATTCTAGGAATCCTGAATAAATTTATTTAATTACTCAAGCATTAAATTGTTCTATTATTTTCGACTTTTCTGAATTTTCAAATTTACGCAGGATTAGTAAGATATTTTCTCGTCAATTAAATTGACGATAATCGAATGAATTAATAGTAGAAACTATGACATATGCAAATGTGTCAAGATTGAACGTCGAGGCGAAATAAAAATGCGCGAGTTTTATCATCAATTAGTATTGCGAGCTTGCTAATCATGTTCGCAAAGATACATGAAAGTCCATGAACGCGCAGTGACGAACGACGGCAGTAAAGCAGATTTCTCGCTGATAGTCTTACAAAGAAACAATTTATCTTAACTAGACTATGTTTATCTTACAACACAGCAATTGTATTTGAAGTTGCTTTGCTCGTCTCGAGAGTAAAGAGATGTAATGTGCAATTTTTAAAACAGATATATTATTTCAAAATTAAAGTATCTGAACCGAATAAGATCCAGCACTGAATAAAGCTCACTTTTAAATTTATGACTTAAAAACGCGTTTTACGCGGAGAGTATATATATATATATTTAAAAAGATGTGTCGTAGGAAATAGATATAAAGGAATCAGAGAATTAAAGTTTGACAGTAACACGTTTGTTTAATGCAATAAAATCTTATAACGAAGTGCATGTATGAACAATTACTGCAAAGTTTACCAAGTAAATACTATTTTAATTTACTATAATATATTATAATATTATTTTTAACTTCCTAGCTATGAAAAAAAATAACAAATAATTCGAGTTTTTTAAATAAATATATTTTTTTAAAAACAATGAACTCTTATTAAATAAGGCCCATTTGTGTGATTGTTATATATATTGTTATTTATGAAGTGCTTACGTCAAAGGACGAAATAACAATTTTCAATATTGCCAACTTTTAAGAAGTTAAAATTGTATTCAAATTGCTATAAATTATTAAAGATCAAAAAGAATAATTATAGACTAAATTAAAGATAATTATGATATTTAAGAATAGAGTAAATCCTAAATGATTTCCTTTTTATTATTAACAGTTAATTTTGAAATGGATTTAGATTGATAATGTTTAGGTTCTTCGTTATTTTTATTTTATTTTAATTCGGATCTTATATTGATGTAATAAGATCTAATGTACAGAACTTCTATTATTATAAGTAGATTGCTAACTTCGCCTCCATCCGCCGTCTAAAGACAGCGTTGGGCAGCGCCATATTTCAATTCCCTCACTCACACATGTATAAATTACATGGATAATCACTGTATAAATCAAAATTATAATTTATAGGATTTATATTCAGGACCTATTTACAGGATTACCTATATTCATATTACTTTCTATTTTATATCGACTTTTGCAGTTTATCACACTACAAATTATCATTTTTTTATATTTTTGTTTTTCAGAATGTAATAGAATGAAAGGCCACTATGAAATGACATTTGACATTTGTGTGTAATTTCTGTTATGACTAACGTAGTGCTTTCACATAATTCACGCGATACTCACTGACAGGACGCATATATACGCACATGGGAAACTGAACAAGGACAGAACTTGGAATTATAGATTCATCTCTTTCTATCACATTGAAGTCTATTCATATAAGTCTGTGGTCTAATGTCAGAGTTTAAGAAAAAAAATTTTTTTTTAATTATATACAAATGTTCTATATAAAACATATATATTATTTTTGTGAGTAAAAAAAATTCTATTCTCACTTACTTTATTTCAATATTTTAATGTATCAAATAAATAGAATTTAAAAAATAAAATAAATATTAGATGAACCTTATGTGGCTCAAGTACATTCCTGATGTTTTATAATTTAATTTTGCATTAAATTGATCTTATTATATCTATTATAAATCATATAACAGTTTTAAATATTTGCATTTAAATTTGAATTTCTATTTCCCGCCGGAATATTTCGTTAGCGCATTATAAAACGTTCAGTTTAATTTAATAGACAATTAAAATCTCCAAACTGGAAACTTTTTCTTAATAAAAAATTTATGATGTTTAACTCATTCTAAATGCGTAAAAATATGAGAGCAAAAACACGAACCTCGCATGCTGTAAAATTAAATAATTATCGCATATTAAAACTTCGCTGTTTGTTGAATTTGATCGCTATACTCTTATTTTTCCGAAAACCTAGGTTTCATTAGATCTCGCCGTAAAAATTCAATTTCTTGTCAAATCGGGAAAATTAAATTTTCCTGCATGTAGGGACGCGCCTGTATGCGCAAAACGAAATATATCAGACTACGTTAGCAATCAGAACTTCTTCTCGGACGCGATACGGAATTTCGACATCGAGAATCGAAGTGACGGTCATGTCGGAAGTGGTCCTTCGCTACCGTGTCACTAACTTCCTCCTATCGCATGTATCGTGTCACCGGGCATTACTTCTTCGAGGCGGAATATCGAGTTGGAGCTTGGAACTGATCTCTCGGGCTATGATCACTTGGACCAATTGCGACTCGACATGCTGACGTAGTTACGCGGTGCCTTGAAACGCGCTAAATTGCATTGTGAATTCGGCTACATTGTTTACGCAATTTTCCAACGCGAAAAAGCGCAATTATTTTGCAACGAACGCTATTGTTTTAACTTTATTACTTGCAGCACGGTTATTAATTCCTCCCAATCTCGCAGCTCGAAGTAAAGGCTCTTAAAGAACAAAATAATCTCCAGCCTTGATGAATATTTATTGGATATTTGCGAGCAAACTTGACTTTATCATCATACACACCGTGCTTTCGCCCGATTACGCCCGAACCGCGCGCGTGTAATTAATTAATATTAATTGCAATATCGGAACATTCGCGGTGCGCCACGCCGGAGGTTGGTTGGCTCGGATTTATTTCTAACATATCGATAATGCTTCCGCACTCACGCTGTTTCACTGTATCTTCCTTTTCATGAGACAGATTACATTACCGTTAACCGAATTCCGAGCAGTATGAGAGCACACAATTTGGAATGGAGCTCGGGATTGAGTGCGGAACTCCATCTTAGTCATTTTCGCCTTCTACATTGTGCTTGCGCGCGCGTGATTTAATGCTCTGTTTCGTTGCCGCCTTTTTGGCAAACACTTCAATCCCGTTCCGATATTTGTTCTCATAATATTTCCCCCTCGTGCATTAAATTTATTTAATTCGCGCACACGCACACACACACACGCACATACACATACACACACACACGATATTCATGATGTCGATAATATTAATATAACCTATACTTGTTTTACGCACCTCAATCATTGCACGTGCATTATTGATAATCTTCATGTGAAAATGCAATTTTAATCACCGCCCCTAATTGAATCAATCCCGGTTTGTTATTACAGGCAAACTCTGTAAGATAATAATACAAGCGGAATGGAAGTTTCCACTTTACAATAATTCGAGCTCTGGCATTCGCAGCTGTATCGTTGTTACATTCTATTATAAGTTATCACCGTTACACGTATTATCGCATTTGTTGCAACACGCTATTATTGCAAGCACAGATTATTATTGTAACTGAACTATATATCGGAATTTATTATTGCAGATCTTTGTTTTAAAATCGATGACGCGATAACACTTTGTCTAGTATAATTCTATTGTAATGTACACTCCAATGTAGCTTTCCATAAACAATCAAGGTTCAATTATAAAATAGTGTACAAAGTAAGTCACACACGTAATTGGAACTCTGATTATTAAATTGATAATTATCCTTCCGACATGTTATTAGTTTCCTGTAGTAACAACTTAATGTAACGATAAACCAGTCTAGTTAAATTTTAATTGGGAAAATCTATACAATATCGTTAATTGAGTATAAAAAGCAAAATAATTATACACATACATGTATTAATACATTCATTACTAATCAAAGTCAACAAAGTCAATTTGTTATAACATATAATTTTATTAGGTATTATATCCCAATTAATATATATTTCGTTAGCGTGATTAAATCTTAAATGACGCAAGTTAAAAAATAAATATAATACGTACAAAGTCAAATCGATAAGTTAATATGAATAAGGAAATTCTATGATCCTTTTATGAATGTCAATAATGTGAAAATGTCAACTTGGCCGATAAAAACTTTTGCAAAACAATTTTTCATAAATTATGCAATAACTCACTGTCAAGTACACTCCTATAATTATAATGCAAGTCGATTTAGCGCGCATAGTTTTTCATGATAAATATCGCTCATTGTGAATTTGTCAGTAGTATAGTCAGGCCTTGATCGGACGAGGCTACGCACGCTGGCCATGAGGGTACTTGTTTTCGCAATCGTTGAGCGAACATTTAAGCGCGACGCGAAGATAAAAGGAATATTAAAATCAAATCGATAAAAGAGAACGATGGCCTCGATTCGTGACTTGTCAAATCGAGCTGAAGAAGACGTCTGAGTAATGCGATCGTGTCAGTTCGATATATACCAACAATATCAATACTTGTTTCTAATGTCGTATGCAAATTACTTATTCAATAGTAGAATATATTGCGAGATGCCGACGGTACTTTGAATATCGTCGACATTACTTCGTTTGCAAATCGTGATAGAAACGAATTTTTACGTTACAGATAATTGTAAAAATATTAACTTCATCCCTTTTCAACACAAAACTGCGTCAAAACATAAATCTGTATTTTGTTTCAAAAAGAAAATAAAACATCTACTGCAATTTTATCTGATATAGTGCGATTTTTTTACTCAATGTTTCGCGTGATCATTTGATATGGAAATTTCATAGGTGAACACTCATATTGTATTATGATATATTATTTCAGTTTGAAAAAAAATATATATGTATTAATATATAGGATGTCTGATAATTGTTCTGACAGAGTCGTGGATATGTAGAACGGATTAAACTGAGACAGAAAGTCCTACCATTTTGCAATTTTTGCAATATTTAACAAAATATTAATTGCTAAAAGAAGAAAATAAATAATTTTCGTCTCTTGCAGTTTTTCTGTAAAATTGATAATATTTGAGTAAAAAATCATTGAAGACCAATTTTCGGCAATTTTTAGCAATTAATCTTTATCTTGTTAATTGCGAAAATTGCAAAATGGTAGAGAACTTTCCGTCTCAGTTTAGTCCGCTCTACATGTCCACAAACTCTGACAGAAGAATTATCAGACATCCTGTATATTCTGCACTGAAAGAAAAGATTGGTTGCTGCAATCAATTAAAAATACTATGTCATATTCAGCCAATCTTTTCTTTCAATATGATAAAAATTTCATGCATTTTTTTGAGCAGTTACCAAACAGAGTTTATAAACTTCTGTCTAGTAATGAAAAAATAGAACTATTTAGGATCCTAATTAAGATGTAACTGAAAAAAAGCAGGATAAGTGAATAATGGACAATATATGGATTGCGCAGTACTTTAAAGATGATTCGAGGAGCGCACTATCAGCGCCTTTTCTGTAATACTATTTTTGTCTCACGTCTAATGGACGACATCTAATGGACGACGAAGGTAGAATGACACAAATAGCGCTAATAGCGTCTCCCTAACTAAATTTATTAATTCAAATAATTTATTAATACTAGACAATAACTGGGTGTGTCTACAACTTGAACATATTTTTATCAAGGAAATTCCTTCAGCCACGAATAAAACTTTTAAGATCACAATATTGCTGTAACTAATGAAAATATAATAATACTAGACAACTAAATGGGTCTAGGAAAATTGTATATATTTCTATTAAATGCTTGGAGTGCATTTGGGAAGACGCTATTAATGTTGTTTATGCCATTTTATTTTTATTAGACATAAAACAAAGATAGAATGACATAAATAGCGCTAATAGCGTCTCATCCGAATGTAATTGATAATAAATGAAATGACAAAACGATAATGTTTTCCTGTTTTATGAAACCGTAAATGAACATTCGAATGTAATAAAAGGCACAGAAGATAACTGAATAATACAAATTGTAAATTTGAATAATACAAATTGTTAATTATTTCATCGCTTTAACAAAACAATAAGCGTTCTCGGTGGATGTTATGACACTTCAGTGGCATATTTTCTTGTGATTTTGTCGCTGTTCAACGATGTGCAAAAATACCACCAATTCTGTTGGGTTAACCGACATGTCCGCATCGAGGGAAAATCGTGACCTGCTGCAAACATTAATTAATCGTAGTTTCGCTCGATTGAATTTCACAACGAGATAGCGACAGGCGCAAACACGTTGCCATTGATATAATTAAATATCGTTATCGGTTTATCGCTATCGTGGATAATTCAGATATTTTGCATTACGTTAATTGAGCTCGCGTTACGTATTCGCCAAGTGAAGATATTCTTGAATGGTAATAGCACCATCGATGATTCCTTCACGAAATTTCATTCGATAAATCTATGTAACGCATTACGGTCTAAGTAGCGCATACCACCCGTTACTAAACGGGGTGTAAAACGCTAAGCAACTTCGCGATCGAAAACACGATAATGGCTTGAAGCTGGCTCGTTAATCTTCCTTAGAGCGGACAACCTTATCGCGTATCGACTTCCGCGTTTAAAGAATAGTCACGTCTATCTAAACGAGGGATGGAAGTGTGCACGATGTAGGCACACTCGCGCTGTTTGACAGCCATCGAGATTCCGCATGCCAGATACCAGCGTCCGGCCGCTGCGTGTTTGCATTACGTGTGTGATTTCAGATCGGAACACTACAATTAATCCTAGAATACGTAATGTATGTCAAACCTGCTATATTTACTTTACTGTATAGTATGTATATATATATATATATATATATCCAATAGAATAGGATTATTTAATTGAGATGATTATTAACTGATTATTAAAATTAATATAATTGAAATGCATAAATATTATATATTAATCAATTAATATATATAATTCTCTTTAAACTATCGCTTTAAAAAAGCCGGCAAATTTTTTTCGTAAAGAGCTAGATAATAAATATTTTAGACTTTTGCGAGCTAAGAGAAAAAATAAAAGTTTTTATACACACTTATATTTATGGGGAGCAAGATAGAATTTTTTTATTGATTGAAATTCAGAATAATAATAATATATGGACTGTAGTTGCCAACTGCTGTTCGAAAATTGAATCTGGATGTTTATTTTCACTCTGGAATATTCTTCCGCAGAGACTACGCATTACATGATCGAGTCTTTCAAGGAGTGATTTTAATTTTCCTTACTTTTCTTTCTCATCGAAAAAATTAATTTTCTATGTCCAAGGAATAGTTACGTTTCACCCTCTTCTGGGGATTCGTTCAATAAACAGGATCGGAGAAGCAAACACGAATCAAGGTGAGGAGACGCATGTTGTGCCATCCTGCACTATATTAGTGTACGTTGGACAGAACCCTCATCGGATCCGTATAGTATCGGTAAACAAATAAACAGAGTATGAGGCATAATAATTCTCTTATCACCGATTATCGCATAATCGTTCTTGCGTGACTCGTTTGAATCGCTTAGATAATCCGGACTTTGCCCGAAACGTTTCGTACACGCACGAGTGTTTCTTTTAATTCTAGGCAAATTTTTTTTAATCGCGAAGGATGCATTAATAGTGCACGGAAATAATAAGTTTGTTGAAGTATCTAAATATTTATATAAAATTATACATATAAAATTGTTAATTATTTCATCGCTTTAACAAAACAAGCTAAATAACTAAATACAGATATAAAAACAATTTTATTTCAAGTTGAAGTATGATTGCTGGCTCACTTAACGTCTCAATAAAAACATTTCTAAGATCACAGAAGTGGACTATAGAAGTAGCTTTTAAAATTTGTATTTCGTACTAATGATCAGATGATGGCACAAAAGTTGCCGAAACATCTCTTATTAATGACTATTCCAAGAGTATATTATAATTTATTTAAAAAAAATTTAGCGTACTGATAATCGCAATAATTTTTTATTGCCCATTTTTCAATCACTTTTTTTATTTGAAAATAATTTTATTCAACCACCAAAATAATTACGTAGAAATCTCAAGTGTGATGGATCCTGCAAAAAGTTTTGACATTTTAGCAACTAGTTTGAGTGTCCTACATTGGATATAATTATTATGTCTTATAATTATTTTATATTATAATTATTTTGATGAAGTTATTTTCACATCCGTATCTAACTAAATTTTTAGATGCTTCAGCAAAACCATCTTTAGCGTGAATATAAGTTCGTAAAATAAGTTCGTATTCACAATCTGAATCGCATTTTATTGATAAATGAGCGCATTTATTTCTGAGATTCTACAGAGAAATAAAGCAGGTAATAAAGAAGAATACCTTACCTTTTTTAAATTAATATTAATCTGCAAAAATTCATATTAAAATCTTTAATTTATGTAGGAGCAACATATTAATTATAAGGTATAATTAATGAATGTAATTTAAGTTCAATTCCAGTATTAACAAAAAAGTAAGAAGTATAAAAATGAGGACAATAATCTAAAAATGGGATATAACATAAAATATAGGCTAAATTTTAGGAATAGTGTTTCCTGAAATTTAGGAATAATAATTGTAATAAATAAATTACAAACTTTACGTAATTATTTATTTATGTAAACTGATCAAAAATTATAACACAATTATTATATAAACACAATTAACACAATTATTATATAAATTTATTGTACAATGGCGCATAGAAAATAAAATAATATTATTGCGCACAATAGACAATAATAAACATAAAATTAAATTTGAAATTATCAAATTATTATGTAATTATGAGTAATTAAATTAAATTTTTTATAAAAAATAAAAACGTAATATATTTCATAATTTCTATTCTTAAAGTATTTCATATTATCTGCACATCTTGATAAACAAAAATCTTCTCAATAAAGAAGTCAAAAATCACAAGTAAACAGCATAATATTATTCATGCAACATTATTGAAAGCGTTTATGAAATATAAATATTAAAGAATTTACGTTGAGCTTGTAGGGACGCGGTTGAGATAATGCTGTAGTATCTCCAGAAATAAAAATAAATAAATGCGTATATATTAAAGCAAATCGTTATTGTACCGTGTTCATTTTATTACAATAAATGTAGCAACAATTACGACAACTCCGCAATAATTGTTACCAGAGAATGCAGTATTTTATTTAAAAAAATAAGCTTCTATCCCATATTACAGTACTTCTATTCCACATTATTTGTTTTTATTTTATATGTAAATTACATGCTAAAGGCGTTTATTTATCAATAAAACTGAGGCTGAGATGAATACGGACCATGTAATGTATAATGCAGAAGAGGCGAAAATTGTGTACTCAACAAACAAAATTATGTTTGAAATTAAAAACAGTGTACAAACAACAATACACCGTTAAATTTAGGCGAATAAGCCGAAATTAGTAGCAGCTAATCTATCTGCGTTTCATTAAGCTTAATTAAATTTTAACTAAGTAACTGTTTATCATTTAAAAAAGTATTTAATTTTTTTACTAAGCTGCGATGTAGACCATGGACGCGCGCTTGTTTATCATTAATATAATTTTCATTAAATTTTTACGTATTAACTTAATGATAAAATATTATGAAAAATACGCAAGCGACTAAATTAACAGATCATTCCATTAATTCACATTATTTTCTGTAAAATATGACAACGCAAAAGGGATCGCACTTCAATTGCATTCATATCAATTAAATACAAAATTATGCGAAGGTACGAATGACATTATTTCGCGCATCAATCTCCAATGGACCTCATCACACAATTTTCGTACGAATGCGATTGCAAATCACGATCCGACCTTCCGTGTCAATTAATTAGCTAATTATGATGTGGAGATCGAGACTTTAATTAGCATTATACAATGCCGCAATCAAGTACGCGTAAAATAATATATATATGACACATAGTACACGTAATGTATATCGCCTAATAAATCACCGTGTCATAAAACCGATGACGTTCGGTGCATCGTAAAACACGCTCCGGTCTTGCATCCTGTTGCATTTCATCGTTAATTTATTTACCATAAAAAAATGTTTTTTCGATGCAACCATCCGTTTAATGTATTCATCGTCAAATTTCCATTATAAAAATGCCGTGCAGCACAGTAAATTACGTTTACATTTGTTACATTGATTACATCCTATCGCATTAATTTGGGCATCAATTATTTTCATGTCTTTTTTTATTTAGCTTTTAATTCTTTTTGTATGAAGTAAATCTGATTTTGATAAAATAGGAACTATGCTCAGAATTTATATCAATTTGCTTCTTAAACTGAATTTTATTGTCTTAGTCGTCCAGTGATATTTAATTTTTTCGTTTCAAAAATAGATCCTCTTTTCACTACTTTATAAAATTTCACTGAAATCTTTACTACATTCAGGAGTTCAGCGCGTTGAACATTTATGATATTAATGTCACTGATATGATGGTAAAAACTACACCACTGCTTCCTAAATTCATATTCGTCTTCGCGTTGTCATCAAGAATATAATAAGTATTATATTCTTGAGATTTAATATTTAAATAAGATTTAGTATTTAAATAATAGAATTTTCAAGATATTTTAGCAGAAGTAGGTCGCGCTGATATATATCTGAATCTTCTTTTTTAGATTTTGTAATATTCATTTTTCTGGTAAATTATTCGGTTATCTGCACGCTCAGTGAATTTCTGACGTGAACACAATATTGTACAGTAAATGAAGATATACAAAAGAATATAAGATTTTCCCCAGTCGCGTCTTCTCACATTTCACTTGTATGAAACAGTATAGGCAAACCATCTTAGGTAAATAAAGGCGCTCCGAGAGCCATAAAGCCATTATGTCATTATTTATAACGTTTAAACACAGAGTACAAGTTATTGGGATGGAACGTGATAGATGAATACACAAGAAATAATTATTTATTCCGTAATAGCGAAACTCCCTCTTATCCTCGATTAACGACCTTGCAGGCATTAATCACCGCTTGTCTTGACCTCTCGATTTCCATACCAATCGCGAAAAATGAGCGTTATCGAAGCGACGCGTGGCAATCGACAGCCCCATTAAAACTCATTGCAGCCTTGTTCCTTTTTTGCTCCCTTTTTTTCCTCTAAAGCTGCCGTTGCGGAACGGATCGAGTGATATCCGCGCGAGCAATCAGACGGAACGAGTGATTTCTGCGGGCCGTGCGATTCCGATTTATCGACCAACAAATCACACGTCGACGCTCGCCGCAATTACAGTCGAGTGAGGTTGAAATTTTTGCAAGTCGGTCGGTCGACTTTGCAATAGCAAAAGCGAGATTAAAATAGCGTCGCGTGAGCAAGCCGGCGTCGGAAAGACGGCAAGCCCCGGGGCTCAGTTTCAGTTAATTCTACGTAGATAATTCGTCTGTTGCATGTCTCGAGTTGCGCCCGCGTGCTACTGTTATGCAAGCTGTAAATTTCGATTGCAGATTATTATTTAAATTATTACGTGTAATAATGTTCGGCTTATTTCATCGAAAGATAAAGGATCACCTAGAAAGTTCTTGAACTTCTCATTAAAAAGTAATCAATTATAAATTTCTTCGAATTATTCAATGACAATTATTATTGTAACATGTGGGAAAAAAATAAGAACATATATGATATTTTTTACTGAGGAAAAGTAATTTTAACGAAAAAAATAATTTTTATTGAAAGATAAGGGGCCATCTGGCAAGTTCTTCAACTTTTCATTAAAAAGTAATCAAAATATAATCATAATTGAAAATCTCTTCATATCATTCAGTGATAATTATTCAGCATATGGGAAAAAAAAGGAAATGTATGATATTTTTTATTGAGAAAAAGTAATTTTAAACTGAGGAAGAATAATTTTTACTGAGGCAAAGTCAATAACTAATTCTATTGAATAATTCGAATATGTACTATGCATAGATGTTTTTCTGTTTTTTTTTTTTTTATAATATTAATGACTATTTTCCACGAAACGTTCCATTTGAAAATGAATTTAATTAACACATGTATACAGTACACCGATACAAGCATTGGGAACACAACGAGAACGTTCATTTCGATTAATCAAGCCCCAATTATTAATAACGCCTCATCCGGCGCGGTTCTCTCGCACCGGTTGATCCCGAATAAGGTCACGAGAACGGAATACGAAATAAAGAGCCCTCTTCTCTCT
>Ga0157364_1000555_pt1 | contig 26560 bp, 42 predicted proteins | sample AttsexASBM2_FD_111476 | JGI IMG/M metagenome (GOLD analysis project Ga0157364, IMG submission 111476) | Fungus gardens microbial communities from leaf cutter ant in Ribeirão Preto, State of São Paulo, Brazil - Atta sexdens ASBM2 | ecosystem: Host-associated > Fungi > Mycelium > Unclassified ... | reverse complement strand
TTGGTATCGAGCATAATTAACTGCGTCATTGTGAGTGATCCTATAGTGCTGGCCAACTTAACTTGGCGGTAAGGTCCTTGCGAACCCGCGTGTTAATACCCTAACCACCGAAGAACGTCTTGAGCGCGGTAAATATCACAGTCGCCCAGGTCGGCGTAAAACTCCGCAATGTCTTCAGCGCGGTCACACTGATGTTTAGCCAGTTCTTCTAAGGCTCGCTTACGAGATATAGCAACGGTTTCAGCAGATTCGTAGTAGTCACGGCAAACGTCCATCAAGGCCCCCTTATTGTGTCGGTATTCGGTCATTACAGGACAAAGCGCCCTTCGTCGCTTACCACATCTTCGCGCTCGATGAGGAAATCGCTGTCGGCGGCGGGTTGTTCACTGAATGAGGTCCAGCTCGGGCGCGCCGGTCGCAGAATGATGGTGTCCCCTTCCCGAACAATGGTCATTTCATTCACGCCCTCAAAGTCGAAGTCGCGGGGAATACGGATCGCTCGGCTGTTGCCGTTTTTAAATACTGAGACAGTTTTGACTGTATTCATGGTGATCACCTTTTTGTATAGGGCTGCGATATGCCGCCATAGGGTGAGTATATGCCTATAAGGGTCCCATGTATAGGGCTACCATATCCTATTTTGATGGATTTTTGAGAGTCATTGCGTTTTTTCGGTATTCTCCGCACTTCCCCCTCACTACGCAAAACCCCATCATCTAGGGGGTATATGCGCGATAGTGTCCGCTATCTTGTGTAAAAGGGTCCTTTCCTTGTAAAAACCTTTCCCTGGTCTTTACTCGCTAATTGCGGTTTTTACGCAAATTTACGACTTTACCGCAATTTCTGACTGTACACTTTACCTATTAGCGATTAATGTTATCTCTAAGGTCTTAGAATAATGTACAATAAGGCATCGTTTTTATAGAGGGTCGAAAGATGCCAACCAAACACATTGATAAGCCGACATGGGAAAAAGTCGAAGCCCTGACGCAAGAGATTAATACTACGCACCGGCCTTTTCGTCCGATACGTGATCATGAAGTGATGCGCTACCTTATCGATAAGGGTTTGGAACATATTGACCGCTCCGAGCTTGATACACTGCTACGCGAGTTCAATCCCCCAGGGTTGGCCGTATGCGTTCCTGGTAATGCTCCTGATGTTCATCGTGTCGTGACCGTCGATACCGTCACGCAGTACCTGGAAGAGAAACCGGCGATGTATCTGGTTTATGGTGGCAGCGACGTTGAACGTGAGGAAGTGGTCATGGCCCTAAGAGAGAAACTTGACCATCATGTGAGCCTTGAGGACAGCCCCTACGATCCTGAGGACACAACCAGCGAATACGCCTTTTTAGATATTTTCAGCATGTTACGCGCTGAGAAAGCATATAACGGATGTAACGACAATTCCGTGGTCTACTATACGCCGTTACCCACCTACGAGGCAGCGCTTAACCGACTTCTTGGCGTAGCAATTGAAAACCCAAGAGTGTGACAAGGAAAGGAATATGAGTATTCAAGACACCATTAGTACGGGATCAGTTGTGAGCGGTTTAGACGGGTTCTCGCCGCTTATCACAGTGAGTTTTTTTATCCTATTTCTCATTCTGAATTTTACCAGTTTGAAGCATTTTAAAATTAAGATTCAGTCTTTGGGGAGGGACATTGATACCAGTAAACGCTTACGTTACACCTTCCTATATCGACTTAATCTAGTCGTTATACTGATCAATCTAATGTTACTGATCCATGTTGCTACATAGCAGGAAAAAAGATGAGTATTCAAGAAAATGTACCGTTGAGTGAGTATACAACTTCTTCAATGGACGTATTAATGCCCTACTATCCATACTTCGCATTATGCGTCGTCATCATTGCGATTCTAAGCATTTTTTATACGCGTTGGATCATACGGCAACTGAAAGAAGGTTTGCGCCAAAACCCTAAAGATGAAGTGCTATTGTGGTCGATGAAAAGAGCCAAATTTAGACAATTCATGAACTACGGTATGTTGGTGATTATTGGTGTTGGCACATATTTTTTAACGCATATTGATTCGTTTCTGCCATAAAACCTATTAGGCAATATATGCCCGTTAGCGAGATGGCTAGTGCGTTTTTTATCATTATACAGGGGTTTCCATGACTGAATCGCAGATGAAATTTGAAGTAATGCTAGAGCAGTACCCTGATATTGCTTGTTATTGGGATTTTGAAACTATGAAGGCCAAGATCAAAACCTCAGAGGGACTGCCTTTAAGTCGAGGCGAACTGATTATGGTTGATTTCTTCTTATCGGTTTGGTTTGGCCGTAACGTGAATTTTGACCTTATCCGAGCGGCAGGATATTTGAGCAATGACAATAAACGTATTATCACCAATTGGTTTATGGACCCGTTCTGGCCTTAAAGCTCAATCAAGCTAAGGGTGCACTACTCGCGCTCCATCTGTGTGTAGTGCTTTATAAAAGGAAACGATAATGAGCATTCTAAATACTGTCAGTAGCGACTCAATTATGGCTGATTTTGCCAGCCTCAAACTGCATATCATAACGATATTTTTCATTTTTCTTCTCTTTTATGGTTTTCAGTATTTGAAAGATCCTAAACGTAAACGCAGGAATTACGGCGTTTTGGAAAAACTTTTCTTAGCCCTGGTCCCGTTTAGTCTAATACTCCTGGTTTACATGGCTACATAGCAGCAAACACCATGACTATTTTTAAAACTCAAAGGAGCTGAACGGTGCAAGCCTACGAACTGCGCTTATGGCGTAAACAGATGGGATGGCAGCAAGAACAGGCCGCACAAGCATTGGACATGAGCTTGCGTACCTACAAACGTTATGAAACCGGCGAGCGTTTAAAGGTAGGCACTACGATCCGTAAAAGTCAGCCAATCCCCGATATTGTGCGACGTGCAACCCAACATATCAGCCTACAGGCGATGCTTCACGAACTGCCCTCGATGAGTAAAGAGCAACTGATTAGGCAGCTAACAAACTTACTGAAGGACGAATAATGCACTACTTGCCTTTAGCTCTTGTCGCGACCGGCATATCGCTACTTTTCATCGCCTATCTCATACGTGAGCGGATTTCGTGGCGACATAAGCTAAGACGGGACCAGGCTAGTAGAGTGCGCCAACGTTTACGGGACATACCTGAATGGGGCCGGCAGCTGGCGTACCTGCGTAAGATTAACCCGTTCACGTTTGAAGAGCTGATTCTCGATGCGCTTGAGCTCAAAGGCTATGAGGTGATCCGTAATTCACGTTACACCGGCGATGGCGGCATTGATGGCCAAGTACGGGTAAACGATCAGCTGTATTACATTCAGGCCAAGCGGTATCAGGGTTACATACAAGCCGCGCATGTCGCCGCGTTCGCGCAGCTGTGCGAGCATAATAATGTTAAGGGCCTCTTTGTCCATACAGGCAAAACGCGGCCAGGTACGCGGCAAACACTCCATGAAAATGAACGATTAACACTGGTTTCAGGAAAAAAACTTATTTCTCTGATTATGGTAGAAGGAAAATAATATGCGCTTATCTGGTTATCTCGCCTTAGCTCTATTCACTGCATTACCCGCTGTCACAATGGCCGAAATGGGACCAACTTTAATAGGACAGTCGGGCAATTTGAATGTTAAATCTGAGGGAAAAGTCGTTGTACTGAAAAAAGGCGAAACCGCTGTGCGCTGTAATCTACTTCGCCAAGAAGAGTACAAAGACAGTGCGACTGACCAACCCATGACCGAATACGATTACGGGCGCTGTCTAAATGATAACGGCCACCTTTATAACTCAGATCATGCAAAAGTCCTTATCTTTGTGAATAACGAAACCTATGAAACTGGTATTTTTATTCACGGCATACCTGAATTAAATCAAGCTGGATTTAGCATGATTAGTCCTCGATAGGAGTTACCATGAAACGCACAGTATTACTGCTTCTCCCCCTTGTTCTATCTGGTTGTACGCTTCTTGGCACGACCACAAATGATGCATCAGCCTTTTGTACCGCAGCTGGCCAAGCACGTACTGGCGACATTTACCATGTGACCGGCAATCAAGATTTTTGGTTAACACCCTCTGGCCAATTTCTTTCGGATCGAGAACTATCCGCGCCGCAGAGCACCTTAGATAGCTTGCAAAACACCTTACAGGGACAAGCAGATCCCCGTAAGAACGCCGTAAAGGTCCGTATATTTCGCGTTGCGAGCCGAGACGATACACGGGTTAATTGCCTAACGGTGAAGTATGACGCGGCAGATAAAGCCCATAAATTCGCGACGCTTAAAACGGGACAGCGGATCAGAGTCGTGGCTGATAACTACGGAAAGAGCGGATCTGAAACGTATCTCACGCGTAGCAGTGACGGATTTAGCTACCAGTTAATTAAATAAGGGGGAAAGGTTGGATAAAATCAAAGGTAAGTACATCGAGCGAAAACTACTGGCCTCACCCATATTCTGGATGCTATCGCTTTCCTTGGCCTTTTTTATTTACCAAGGATTCGTTAAGCATGAGTGGACCGATCCACTTGTCTCTTTGGGGTATACCGTGTTGCTCGGTGGTCTCTTTTTACTGATCCGTCGTGAACGTTTTGATAAGCGGGAATTGCTCAATTCACTGGGTTTTTTCTTCATTCCGTCACTCGCGGTCGTGATCGTTAAAGGGATTGGATTATTTTTTTGACTATTTTATGAGCGCCTTTTGGTTGCGCTCCTTAAATTTCAGTGCAGATAGCCCCCGAAAGTCTTAAAGATTTCACGTAGCGTTACCATTTTGAGCGAGGTTTTGGTGAAAAATAGTCTTATTCCTTCATCTGAAGGAACCATTGTCGGCATTGACCAGGGCGTTACACCGCTACGCACACCCATTCCGATAAACTATAAAGAAGCGCTGGCCATGAGAGAGATAGCGCTTTCAATGGGGTCCGAGCTGCCCCGCTATTTGCTCTCCCCAGAAATAAATCTACTACTCAGCTATTTACCCGACGTTCGCCAGCAATTTTTTTTCCGGACGTTATGGAATCTGGGACTACGTATAAATGAAGCGCTTGCCCTAACCCGCGACGCGTTCTGTCTCGACGTGCCGGTGCCATTTGTGAAAGTTAAAACCCTCAAGCAGCGCAACCGAGGACCAGGCGCGAGAAAGAAAGGCGATACGGGGATTCGTAACGTTCCGTTGACCGATCCTCAGTATATCCAAGCCTTCAAAGAGTATGTTGCTTCCTTTTCTATTACACGGGCTAATCAGCTCCTTTGGGATATTGGCAGCGATAACACGCCGAGGAATTGGCTAAATCAAGCTATTCGACGCGCAGAAAGTGACGGCGTAACATTTACCGTGGAGCCGATAACCCCTCACACCTTCCGTCATAGCTTTTGTATGCATCTCATTTTGTCCGGTGTACCGTTAAAATTGGTTCAGAAGTATGCCGGTCATGCTCGTTTAGAATCGACAGAAATATATACCCAGGTATTTCTTCTCGATGCCGCCCGTCATTACCCTGTCAATTTCTCTGATTTTTAGTCCACCTGGCCCTCTTCCTATATAACAAAATAGCCTATATGCAGCGCCGACCATACACCAACTGGTGATTGGTTGGCGTTTGGTTGGTGACGGCTTTTTGCCGCAAAACGCCGACTGGTGATTAACTGGTGTCTAACTGGTGTATGATTGGTGATTGACTGGCGAAAGAATCTCATCTATACTTTGTTTTAGTTCCTGATGTTAGTTAGTTAAGCGCCAATTGAGCACCAATTGGTGTATGGCGAGTGATTAACTGGTGTATAAGTGGCGAAAGGGGACATGACCCGCAAAACGTATGCATGTTGTAGGCGAGACAATTTTCAGGACCGTATATAACCTAAACTTATTAAGAGGCTCAGTTATGCAACATATCTATATCGACGATGGTTCCACGAACATTAAGCTTGCTTGGTTACAAGAGGGCAAAGTCGAAACCTTCATTTCAGCTAACAGCTTTAAAAGAGAATTTTCTTTCGCGTTCGGGATCGAAGGTAACAATGTGCCGGTCAACTTTGAATGTGAAGGGGCTCAGTTTTCTTATGATGAAGTCGCCGCGCAAACTGAGCGTACAACCGAAACACGCTATCAATACTCAGACATTAATGTTGTGGCCATTCACCGCGCCTTACACGCTGCAGGGCTTACCCCAGGTGAAATTAGCGTTACTGTGACTCTTCCTTTAAGTGAATATCTCGATAACCAAAATCAACCGAATAAAGCGAACATCGAGAAGAAGAAAAACAGTATTAAACGCGCCGTCACAGCGCAGGATAAGTCGAACTTTGTTATTACAAAGGTCAAAGTATTACCCGAGAGCATTCCAGCCGGTATCGATGTGCTCCATAGCCTGAACACTGATGAATCAATGCTTATCGTGGACTTGGGCGGTACGACGCTTGATATTTCGCAGGTTAAAGGGCGTATGACCGGTATTTCACAAGTGTACTGTGATCCTCTAATTGGGGTTTCAATGGTAACAGAGGCTATAAGCGTAGTGATGGGGGCCGAATCTACGACACAAAAAGCAAATTCTCATGTCGCAGAAAAACTACTTATCTCATATCACACTGATAAGTCTTACTTGGAACGCATCCTTTTCAATGAAGCGCTACGGTCTAAGGTGATCGCTCGCATTCAAGAAACAGAGAAAGCATTGTGTAAGCGGGTTCTTGAGGCCATTAATCGTTTCTCTATGTACACCCATGTTATGTGTGTTGGCGGCGGCGCTCATATCGTTGCTAACGCGGTAAAAGAGGCTACTGGCGTTCCTAACGCTAATTTCCACGTTAGCGACAATGTGCAATTCGACTTAGTGTTAGGGATGCTCACGCTACAAGAGGGCGTAAGTCATGACCGGTAAAGAGCAACGTCGTTTGACTCTTCGCTTGTACCCAGGGGAAACCCTGGGGGATCAAGTGGCCCTTGATTTTATCGATGGCCAACGAGCGGCAGAGAGAGGCCCTGCAATGCGAGAGTTACTGTTAGCCGGTGCTGCATTATCTCTCATTGACCCACGCTTACCGCGCTTAGTGGCTTCGACGTTCGATGAAAACATGAACTTAGAACGCCTTAAAAACCTGATCAACAGCGTTGTACCTGGCGCATTTAGCTCTACAGACCTTAATGCAGCGGTTATGGCCGCGTTGAGTGCCAACCAAGACGCGAGCACAATAAAAGAAGGCAAGTCTACACCTTCAGAAACTCTGCCGGTCGTCGAGCCTAAAGCGGCTAAAACCGAAGAAGAGATCCGCAGAGAAGAAACGCTTAATAATGGTAAAAATATGTTTGCGGGAGATGATGATGATTAGGCTAAAACAGGTCGTCACGGGCTGCGTTATTGCGGCCACGCTCAGCGTAAGTAGTGCGTATGCGGCTCCGTCGATTGAAGTCGGATTCTCGCCTGATGGTTCGTCGCTAAATGTTGTTTTAAACGCGATTAATAGTGCCAATAAAGAGCTCTTAATGGCGGCGTTTAACTTTACGTCTCGACCGATCAGCGAAGCCTTGATGAAAGCTAAAGCGCGGGGCGTCGATGTGAGGGTAATTGCTGATCGTAAAGCTAACAGCAATTACAGCGCTGTCACTTATCTGGCCAATCATGGTGTGCATGTTTCACTCAACGATAACTATGCATATTTCCATAACAAGTTTATCGTGATAGACGGTAATTCCGTTGAGACGGGAAGTTTTAACTATACAAAAGGGGCCGCAGAAAAGAACGCAGAGAACGTGATCTGGTTGCGTGATTACCCAGACGTTGCGGCAAAATATCGTGGTGAGTTCGTCCGATTATGGCAACAAAGCCAGAGCCTGAAACCTGCTTATTAATCCTTGTAAAATCTGTCATTTAATCGTAATTTAAGACCATTAGGGAATGCCCCCATTTAGGCATAGGAGACATTATGAAAACCGCATTACCGGCAGTTCCTGCCATTCTAGCCCCCAATACCCGCGCAATTTTTCCATCATGGCCGCTCTATGCGTATCGCCGTGTTGTTCTATTTTTGCGCCATGCATTCGGTAAACAAATCATGTCAAAACAAGAATCTATTTTCTTTACGGAATCGTTTTCAGGTAGCCGTCAACAGAGACGTTATACGCTAGAACTATTCAAAGAAGCCGACAACAGCTATCGCCTTGTTCAGCGTCGCTATAATCAAGAACTCGGTGTGCTGGATGATGATAAGCACACATTGGCCAAAAACATTGACGCGCTTATGAGCATGAACCTAGGCAATTCTCGTTTGGTGAAACAATTGCGTCGTTCTGAATGGTGGATCAGTCATGAATCTTAATCTAGTCCAGGCGTTACCGGATGGCGAAACACTCATCAATATGCGTAGAGAGTCAGGTATAAGTCCGATGAAGATCTGCGATGGACTCGGATATACCTATCGCATGTATTGTTTAAAAGAGAGCGGTGAACAGGCTTTGAATATTGGTGAGATTAACTTGTTGTTAATCATGTTCGGTAAACATCCTCACTGGTCATTATGTGGCAGTCTACCACTAGAACGCATAGTTGAATTAATGATCCCAGGAGCGCCGAGCAGTGAAGATGTGAGAGCCGTCCGCGTCGCCTTGGGCTTGAAGCCTAAAGAGATCGCTGCAGAACTTGGGTATAAGCACGATACATGGCGTAGTAAGGAGTCTCCGGCGAAAGCAGGTACACTAAAAATGCCGGAATATAACCTACTGCGCTTAATACTTGGGGATCACCCGAACCTTAAAATTCAGCCGAAGTGATTGCGTATATCCGCGTATGAGTCTTCGATTGATAACTGGCAGGTTTACCATGACTCAAAGCAAATCTTCACCACCATTGCCACAATGGTTGATAGAAAAAACTGAGCAAATCAGAAATGGCACAGACAGTGAACAACCCAAACCAAACAGCATGAGCGGTGAGTCGTTCGGTGATCACACGTCCAATGTTTCAACGGTTAGCCAGGTATTAGCCTCGTGTAATGGTCAGCAGACCATTAATCGAGAGAGTGACGGGAACAGTGATTTTTTTGTTCACGGGCTTTTTGAGGTAGGCGGTCGGGATGGAAGGTCAATCATGGACGTAGCGCCTTTTAGACTGTCGAAACGCGACAAAAGGGCAGGTGAAGTGATTCACTACGATCTGCCTGATGGGTATGTTGAGGTCAAATCAGGGCCTGATGGCATGGCTTCAGTATGGGACTACGACATCGTGCTCATGATGATTTCCCATCTCACGGAGTCGATGAACCGCTGGCGAGATGGAAAAGGTGATAAACCCTCTCGCACCTTTACACCACACGTTACAGACATACTCAAATTTGCGAGAAGAGGTGACGGCTCCCGCCAGGCCGAACAAATTGAGAGTGCATTAGACAGGCTGAAGGGTACTACGCTGAAAACGGTCCGCGACCGGCAGACGATTGACGGAAAGACGATGCGTGAGGTTGAAGCGGAAGGATTAATTAGTAGTTATCGAGTCGTATCACGTACTGATACACAGCGTATATGCATCGTTGAGATTGAGGCCCCCAAGTGGATTTATCGCGAAATCGTCGAAGGTAAGCGGCCAGAAGTCCTAACCGTTCATCCAGACTACTTTCTTATCGATCCAGGCATAGGGCGTTTCCTTTATCGCCTAGCTCGACGAGCCGCTGGAAAGGACAGTGCTAGATGGTCCTTTCAAACGATTTTTGAGCGAAGCGGTAGCGCGGGAACATTTAAAAAATTCTGTCAGAATCTGCGTCGTATCATCAACGATAACGATCTGCCCGAATACGAGCTCAAAGAGGAAATCGGCAAAAGTGGACCGATCCTCGCCATGACAAACAGGAGTAGTACCTAATAGACGGTGAGTGTTGCGCTTCAAGTTAACGGGAGCGCAAAAGAGGTTAATCCCGATACATTTTTCAGCAGATAGAGTGTTTTTTTTACGTTTTTTTCCTTAACCACATTCAACTGTGGATAGTCCGTCTATTAGGTACCTCTTTACCGTCTATTAGGTACCTCGTTACCGTCTATTAGGTACCCTGATCCGTCTATTAAGTACCTGATACCGTCTATTAGGTACCACTGTTTTTCATAAGTATCTGTGTTATAAATAAAAAAATAGAATATGTTTTCCTAAATCTTCTAAAACTCTTTAAAACTTTTATTAAAACCGGACCGCACAAGAGCTTTCTAAAATATTTCGTGCGTAGGGTGTTCCATGTAAGATCAGCTATGTTCCGCTTCCTCAACCGAACAGACTCGCAAAATCGCTCGCTAATTCGGCTTTGCGGCGAGCGGTCCTTGCAAAAAATTTCTCAGTAGACGCGATAAGATGAAGGATTTGTAATGCGAAAACTCATTACCGGCGGCACGATCTTTTACATGCTCGACCCAGGAGAAAGGCTTACCTCAGAACACCTATACTGTGATTATTCTCGACAATACGTTACTTGGCCAGCAGATGGGACATGGAAGATAAGGCATAGATATTACAAGGATTGGGAGGTGATAACTGATGCCGAGCCAACTAGCGAAAATGAGGCGTTCAATATTGCCTATCAGCACTTTATCGATCACCCGAGTTATTAATTTTTATGCACAGTTACTGTGGATAAAGGATTGAACAAAACGACAGCACCGCCGTAAACAGCTGCTATACGAAGTTGGTTAAATAGTGAGCAGTAGAGGGCGAGATTATTACAGGGGAAATACTTATTTTTCTTAAATATCATTGTGATAGCTTGCAAGTCGTGGTCATATTTCCTATAATTGATCTATGAAATGGATTGGCCATTTTACGGGAACATCCCCGACAAGATGAGGAACAAGCGATGATGAACTCAGTACCCCTTAGCCCTGGATATGTCACTTATACCGGTTACGTGCTTACCAAGATTGAAGCTGAAGCGTACAACCGATACACACAAGAAGCAGAACGCCCGTATATATCCTCTCAAGCTCGCGAGTTTTTACTTCAGCAGCGACACGAATTTTTTACCTTGTGCGCTGAGTCAGTCCGAAGCTGAAGATCATACAAGGAAAAGAAATATCAACGAGCCGTTGCTCAACGTAATGGCTCAGTTACACAACTACAACAGACCAGTGATCCCCTCATTGGTATAATAAGCGTATCAGATGGCAACCGCGCTGATATAACTTACCTTACAGGTGCATTATGACCTCTCTTATCATCAACAAACTTCCTGAAATCCTCACCGCTATCTCAGCGATTATCACCTCCCTGTCACTCCTTATCACGGCATTAAAAAAGAAGTAATCTGACGAAGAGTAAAGGGGGGTAAATCCTCCCTTTATTTCAATAAAAACATATAGATAACTTGCAAATCGTGGTCATATTTCCTATAATGTTTATATCGAAAGGGCGCTGTGCCTGAGTAGCGGGAAACTCCCCGAGATGAGGAGGAAATAAATATGTCTACGTCTAAAGCTTTTAACCCATCAAACGATCAGCCTTTAATTTACCCAACTTGGAAGTTAAACGAAGCGCTAGAAGAAGGCTTCAAATCTTTTAGCCAGGAAATCATGGCATTTGCTAAAGACTTTCTACAAAAGCATTCGCCTCACTATGGGCAGGGTAGTGAAGGGCTTTGGGAGATGCGTAAAACGCCCTCTAACGCGTTTTATCTTGTTACCCCTCAAACACTATTGATTCAACTCGATAACGGCTTTGAAGAGCTTTTAAACCCTCAGACGATGGGATTACTGATCACTATTAAATTCTATCAAGCGAAATACAACGCAGAGAACGTTAAACAAGTGACGACAGCAGAAGAAGATCTTTACCACAGTGATAACCTCCGCAAGCTTGTAGAGATGTTTTTAAGTGATGCAATTAGACCAGACTATCATCGAGCTATAACCGCTTAGCACTTTCTTATGTCGGGTAATTCATTTACCCGACAAGCCAAAATTTTTCATAAACACCTGTACAATTAGGACAAAATGTCCTATTATATATTTGTGGCCGGGCATAGTGCTCAGGTCCCCTAAAAAGGGAAAAACAATGAAATTTACACCTGAAGAACAAGCAGTTTTACGTCAAGCTGATGCGATCATTTCAAGCAAAATGATAGGCACCGACTACATGACAAGCCCCGATGCAGTACGCGCATTATTACGCTACCGCCTAGCAGCTGAACAACGCGAAGTTTTCTGTATTCTTCACTTAGATAACCAGAACGGCGTGATTGCCTTTGAAGAGATTTTTCACGGCACGATAAACGCTGTAAGTGTTCACCCTCGGGTTGTTCTACAGCAAGCAATGCACCACAATTCAAAAAATTTAATACTGGTACATAACCATCCTTCAGGAAAAATGGAACCAAGCCAGGCCGATAAACTTATAACGGATAAACTCGTTAATTTGATGAACGTTGTCGAGGTTGGTGTTCTCGACCACATGATCGTTTGCGGCGACAAAATATATTCATTTTCTGAGCATGGTTTACTGTAATTAATTTAGGCCGCCGAGTGCGGCCTATTAACTGATGAGGCTGAACATGGGAATAAAATACGCGACCCCGTTACAGATGGGGAAAATTCGAGAGGGTTGTTTTCAGCCCGCTGCCGCCTGGTTGCCGCCAACTGGTGACGAGTTACGTTATTTACTAGAGGACGTGCTGGCATTGACGCAAGAGGGGCTAGCGCGATACGTAGGCGTAACAGGTAGAACGGTTAGACGTTGGGTGAATGGGGAGAGTCCCATCGCGTATTCTGTTTGGTGTGTACTGTGTATCGATGCAGGACTGCCGCCAATTTGGAAGTAATTTAAACGTTTAAACCTAAAATTACATTGTAAATCGTGGTCATATTTCCTATAATATCTCTATCGAAAAGGCGCTGTGCCCGAGTAGCGGGAAACTCCCCGAGACGAGTAAGGAAGAGAATATGATAAAGCGTGGTGAAGTTACCCTGATCGTTATGACCGATAACAAAAGCGGAAAAGAGATTATGCATTTCTGCTCTCATTCTAAGCTTAGCGGTCATGACAGCGAACTATGGTTCCCATTGAATGAGAACATGAGCTTATTTGAGAACGTCGAGCTCGTATTAACGTTAAATAACGTTGCCTATAACCTAGTCGGATTGCAGTTGCTAAGAGTTGTTAGCGATCACTGCCGCGATTATAACGCCATCTACAACAAGCCCTAACCTCGATAAATAAAGATAACTAAAAGTGCCATTATGGCACTTTTTTTATTTATATAATCACAGAATAATCTTGCAAATCGTGGTCATATTTCCTATAATATTTGTATCGGGTCAGGCGTTCTGTCCCGTGGGAAAGCCCCCTTACTGGCTGAGGATTACACTATGTCATCATTCATCGTTTCAAATACCCACGCGAGCTTTATCGTTTCTGGCCTGATTAAAACGGGCTTCATTGTCCAGGAAGAAGCGCAAGGCTTCCTCAATCTTATGGCAACGCTTAACAACCGTATATTAGATACGGATCGCGCTGAGCCTGATGACTACGCATCTTTCACGTTCTTGGAACAAGACACCGGCCTCACCGATGAAAATACAGATAATTACGATGCTATGATCGTCATGGCTAAGTTAATTGATTGCTTCAATTATCAGTGTGATATTGATGAGCATTACCGTAGAAGCCTTGTATACATCACCCTTCGTCACTTTAAGGATGCTATCGTTGCGAATATTAAAGAAATATTGCTGCTCGACCGTGGCATTTCACGCGAGCAAGTAGCACGGTACGGCTCTGTAGACCGTTTCCCTGGTTATGCAGAAGCAGCCTGGGAGATCGACGACAAATAATTTACCCACTCTCGCCCTAGAGGCGGGAGTAAATTGACCAAGGGAACGCCCCCAAACAGGCTAAGGAAAACGCATGACAATCCCCGAACAAATCTCACAGCACAATGCCACTGTTTTACTCTTACTGATGCTTGATCACGCTCATATATCGAATGATGAGGTTTCGAAGTATGCCGCCCTAATGAATGACTTTAATCTGAAGCTTGCGGCGCAATTTGAGCTATCGAGCGCTCAAACTGAGGCTATCGAATTTCAGGATAATTTGCGCTTACGCCGTCACGTAGATAAGACAGCACACTCGTTAACCTTTCTTCACAATCTATCAACTCAGCTCTATCAGCATCCCGAATATAAATCCTCGCCGCTACATGATGTTATCGAAGGGTTTAGGCTAAAGCTCATCGAGGCTATGAGGTTAGATATAGCGTTTAATGGCTCCGGATTAACAATGCAAGAGATCGAGGAAATCCCCTGGTATGAGCTAGGTGAATACCTATAAAAATCAGTAAATAAAATGATAAAAAGGCGTGAATATTTACGCCTTTTCTAATATTTAATCCTTGTAAAACGTGGTCATATTTCCTATAATATCTTTATCGGGTTAGGCGTTCTAGCCCGTGGGAGAGCCCCCTTTAAGGCTGGAGAGTTACCATGAAAAATACCGCAAAAACCCCTTCTCAGCATAAAGCTGAAATCGCCCAAGAACATGAATATTTACTCAAAGCTTGCCTTCATGCTTTGAACAAAGAACCTCGCTTCCAGATCCCCAATCACGAATTTTTTAGTGATAGCTATCAGCTCGCGGCCGCACTAACCGACGCCCTCAGAAAATAATGTTTTCCCCTAGCAATAGGGGGATTTAAGCGTAGGAGATACGTATGAGCACTGGAACACAATTTTTTGTAGTGACCATTTACGAATTTGTAGGTGATTTAGAATTCCCTCATCGAACACTTTGCTCAGGCCCTGATGAGTTAAGTGTTGAAAACGCGGTACATGAAGGAATGCGTACCTTTCGAGGTGAAGGAGAGGAGGGAGAAGAAGGATTATGGGATTATGGCGAGACGTTGGGGAGATTCGAGCATATAGAACAGATCCCTAATGCCCTTGCCGGTGAAATTCTGGAACGAGGAATTTTACCCCACTGGATAGAACTCTAATTAGTTAAAATAAGGCGCTTTATTAGCGCCTTTATTCGTATTAAAAACTTGTAAATCGTGGTCATATTTCCTATAATTACTGCATGAAATGGGTTGGCCATTTCACGGGAATGCCCCCGTACCGGCACCGGAGTTTTAAGTATGTCAGATATTCATGATCGTTTCGTTAAAGCCTTTCACAATACCGCTGCACACAAAAATTCATGGGATGTGTTCAGGGACTTCATCAACCTGGCCGCTCGCGAACTCGACTTACCGCGTATTCGTTCTCCTAAAAATATCGAAGAGTGCCAGGCTATTTGCGCTCGCTACGGTCAGAAAGAGATAGACGGCTTTCATACCTTGTTTAATCTGCTTTGCGAGGCACTTACTACGGATCGTAGTGATTTTCTCGGACGCGTTTACATGAGCCTTGAGATAGGTAACAGCCGATCAGGTCAGTATTTTTCACCGGCATCAGTCCAACGGTTAATGGCTCAATTAAATGGTGCCGATATTACAGAGCAGTTACACAAGCAACCGTTTATCGAACTCTCTGAGCCCACAGCCGGTTCAGGTGGCTTTGTCATCGAGTACGCCGAGTTAATGCGGGGGCAGGGCTACAACGTTGCACAGCAGCTTGTTGTACAGGCTATCGATATTGATCCAGTGGCGGCAGATATGACCTTTGTTCAGCTGTCGTTACTGGGTATCGCCGCAGAGGTGATCACCGGCAACACCCTCACCTTAGACGTGTATGACCGTCGTTATACACCTATTTATTACGCGGAAAATTGGACAAAACGGCGTGAAGACCATGCTCGACAATCACGCATATTGCAGTTTTTGAAAGCTTGCTGAAATAAGCCCCCATCGAGGGGGCTTTTTCAGCCTCGTCGCTGAGGTTCTGGTTTTGGCTTTAACTTCTGGCTCGCTGTATGATTGGCCATAACCCGTTTTTTATCGCTAAAGGTTTCGATTATGACGACTACACAACTCACGCTTTCCGAATCACAGTGGCAAAATGCGCGCCCGTTACTCGCTGATTTCTTACCTGAAACGCTTGAAATGGTTTATGCCGTGATGGTTGATGGCCAAAAAATGAGTGACGTGGCCAGAGCACACGAACGCACTCGCCAGCAACTCAGCTATGCAGTTAAGAAGGTCTCAAAAATTATTAGCGATACTGCGTTGCACACAACATCTGGTGAAATGAAATTGGTGCAAGTGTGGCTGCCCGCAGATAGGGCTGAGGACGTGATGAAAGAGGCGTTACAATACGAAATAAACAAGAAGTAGGCTGACACCTAGCATGAGTTATAAAAGCCCTCTAGGGGGCTCTGAGACGCTTAGGATTGATTTTGCCAAGTAACGTTTAGAAAACGTGTTAATTCACGGTATAACCCGCCTGATACCATTCTGGCCACGATATAAATACCAACGCAGATTAATACTCCCTGAGCTCCGGATTTCATGACGTCTTCAGGTATTTCCATGCCGCGGTTTTGTAGGTACGTACTCAAGCCGAGATAGAATGCAAAAAAAACGAACCAGGCTACAGCTAACCAGCGGGACAACGTCGCGCAAATAACGTAGGTGATGTATTTGCCTGGCATGGCGGTATACAATTTTTTTATGAGTTGTTTATCTATTTCAGCGGTTAATGATTTGGAGGTTAAAAAACCCATATTATTTCCCTAACTCTGTGATATTTCAGCTCATTATACTATTTTTAGCATGAATTTTTCTAAATTAATTACCTGTTTCATCGGTTTTTTTCTCCCGTCTGATCGCACAAGTTTACAACCACTAAAACAAGATTAATAACCTGGGCGTTGCCTACGGCCGTTCTGTCGTGCTCCGCATCTAGCCGCTACGCGTCTATCCCCTTCGGGCGACTGCCACTAACGCAACGTCAAAAGCAGATTAAACAAGGGGTAAGGCATTGAAAACAAACGGAAAAATAACAGAAATCGCTTGTAAATCGTGGTCATATTTCCTATAATTACTTTATTGAAACGGGAACGCCCCCGAACAGGCGGAGGAATACGGGAACTGTCCCTTTTACAGAGAATAGGAGTTATAAAATGAATACCCCGATCATTGGTGCGTGTGTAAAGTTCGCTGCTAAAGCGTCTGATGAATATATGGTTGTTTATGTCCATGAGTTAAACAATCGAATCTCATTAGTAGGCACACAGCGCGATATTGAAAAGACGGTAAGCCCCACGCGTTTTCAGGCGTTTAAATTAACGGGAGAAGTCAAAAACCCTGATTTTGTTTGCGACCGTGTTTTGGCTGTCGCTAAGGCGAAGGCGAAACGTGAGAAAGAACGGGAAGATGCACAGGGGAAAAAACTTGCTGAAGTGAATCAAGCTGAAAGATATAGCCATCTGATCCCTTGCCCTGATTCGGTAAGCAAAGTTACCCACGGCGCAAAAAATATCCGTTTAATGCTAAAAAAACACTTTAAAGGCATTAAATTTAGCGTGAGAAAGGGGTCTGAATCATCGATCTATATTTCATGGACAGACGGCCCCACAGAGGACGCTGTAAGCAGTATTCTAAGCCGCTTCAAACAAGGTAGCTTTGACGGGATGCAAGATATTTACGAGTTTAACGACGACCCGTTTACGGACGTTTACGGCGGCGCACAGTATATCTTTACAGATCGGAGTTATTCCGCAGAAAAAGTCGAAATAGTTCTGAATGAATTACGCGAACGTTTCGGCAATGAAGTGATAAAACCAGAGTACACCGCAGAGCTATTTAAAAGGGGCGAGCTTTACAGGCATTGCCGCGATCAATTCAGTCACGGTCTGCAAGGTAAAATCTCAAAAATACTTTATGAACGTTAATTTTTAGCCCCTCGAAAGAGGGGTTTTTTTTGATGAAAAAATACAATTATCGAGTTGACAGGTGTTGACAAAATAACGGGAAAGTTAGATAATAACCACATCAAGACGCAATACCGCATCTTGTAAGGAATGAGCCTTTTAACTCAGAGGAAATATATATGAACGCATCTGGTTTTTATCTAATCTTAGCAGTATTCATGATCGCAGCCGTAGTTCTCCCACGCATTTTTTATAAAATTGATTACATACAAGGAATCGGATTCGAGTTCCTAGCAATGGCGACTTGTTTTTTTGTGTCGGTTGCGTTTTTACGGGGAACAGGAACGAGTTTCTTAGAGATAGGGACGCTGGCACAGGTTTTAATCTTGTTTGTATTTGGCTGCATGGTCGATTGCGGATACTTACTGTTTAAATCTTACCGTTAATCTAATTACCCCGTGAATAAATCACGGGGTTTATATCCCCACTGAACGCGCAGAACGCGAGGAAATGAAAATGGAACAACAAGAAAAAATCACCGTTAACTTAGTTGGCGAACGCGAGAGAATGAGTTTTTTACCGCGCTTATTTAAAAATTATTTTATGCGTTGTGAAAATCATGTCTATCAGCTTGCTGGCAAGCTTTCTGAAAATTATCAAGGCGGAACCTGGGAGTTTGCCGAAGCGAGTAATGGGGCGCTGTATATGCGCCCAGAAGCAGAGGAAGACGAGAAATTCTCAGTCAGTAGCGAGAATTATTATTCGGGTGAATTGTCGGCGGACGCTTTCGGAATACTTTGCACATTTTTAACCGTTAACAATATGTGTTGGATGCTAGCTGATGAAAATGCGCCACAAGAAAAGCTAAAACATTTCATTGATATGAATTATCTCATAAGAGATGTTTTATTAGAGCATCAAGAAAAGCACGAGCTGATCCCTGCTATAGATTAAAAAATATAGCCTCATAAAATAAATTTTATGAGGCTATAAAACAAACTTATATTAGTTTAATAATTGAATTTATATTATAATTATATATAAATTCGGAGGGTGATATTATGGTTTTAACGTTTGAAGATTATATTAATATAGCATCAATAGTGATGCATATTCCAGCGTCAGATATAGATAAAGAAACAATTTCTAAAATAAGAAAACATTATGATTATAACATTCCTGTTATTTCGTTAATAAACGAACTAACTGAAGAGGGATTAGTTAATTTATCTTATAAAGAAATTTTACATTGTATACTAGATTATAAGAATATATTTTTGGAATCAACTCATGTTACTTCTGAAATGACTCAGTATCATATTGATATTAATAGCAGCAGAGATAAAAAGTATATCATTACTTTTGAGACATTGAGTGTCACTGATAAAGTGATTAAAGATACATTTTTTATTATTGCTTATAGTGAATATGATGCTATTGCTCTGTTCGCAAGAGAACCATCATTCTTTTACAAGAAAATTTTATCAGTGCATAGAGTATAGTGTTATGCCCTTTTTTTTAGAGGGCTAGTATATGGCGGTGATTCGAAATCCGAAGAATCACCCAACCCCGTTTCACCGCCATGTATAATCTGATTTTTAAAAAAAACTTATAGCTACTCTGTAGCCCCATTTCCTTCTGATGTTGAAGTATTTTTTTTCCTTCTTGAACTCGGCGACCGTGAAGCTGTAATGTCTTTAATATCCTTCAACGTAATATCGTCCATTCCCTGATTTTTCAGAATAGAAACCACCTCATCAACGGTGTAGCCTTTAGCTGCTATCAGTTCCTTTATCTGTCCTTTTAGTGCATCTAACACGTTTTTCTTTTGTAACCTTTGTGCTGTTACGTCTGGAAGCTCATTCAACGCTGATGAAAGTAATGATATGTCTTCTTCGGTATAGGTTTTCTGCTTAGTTTTCGCCATACATCCCCCTTGATTTCTTCCGATGATGATAAATGCTTTCGATTTTGACGTAAAGCCTACCTGAAAAATGGCAAATCTCATAGCTGCGTGGTAAAATCAATCTATCAGATTTAAAGACAGGACAAGATGTGTGTTTGGCGCACCGCCGCTTCCGCGACGATACGAAACACAACTTGGTCAGGGCAAGCCCCGACACCCCTAGTAGGAAACCAGTATGAGTAAAAGCGAATCAAGAAAAGTCACATCGAGAATTCATTTCAGATGTACAGAAGAAGTAAAAGAGAAGCTGGAAACAAAGGCAAAACAAGCAGGTATGAGCCTAGGTAAATATTTACAGACAACGGGATTAGGGCGAAAAATTCAAGCCACACCTCAATACGATAATATGGCTCAACTCATAAAAATGACCGCTTTACAGAAACACTTATTCAAGGAAGGCCAGGGCGAGATGAGCAAGGAATACAGTGAAATTATGCAAGCTATCAAGAAAGCAGCTGAAGCATTAAGAAAGGAGATAGAAGGGGAATGATACCCAAGATTATACAAGGTCGAAGGGATAAGAAGAGTAGCATTAAGCAGCTTATCACCTACATTTCTAATAAGCCGTCTGAGTCGTTAGCTGATCCTGTTCAGCCAACGCCTGAGACGGTTTCTGCTATTTCTGATAATCGTTTTGATAAGTTGACTGACTATCTCATTCGTCGCAATCAGAGTGACAATGAAGCGATTGAAGTTACACCAGGTACTTACCGTCAAGAGATCGGGGATGTGACCTGTCAATACAATACATTCTCTTTAAGTGGCTCGGCATCAGAGATGGAAGCCGTAGCTAATCAAAATACTAATCCCAATGCCAAGAACAAGATCATGCACTATGTTCTATCTTGGCCTGAACATGAATTACCCGAGGCTGATAAAGTTTTTGAGTCAGTTGAATTCACACTCAAATCAATGGGTTTAGAGAATCACCAATACGTCTCAGCCATCCACAGAGATACTGATAATTTACACGTCCATGTTGCAGTAAATAGGGTTAATCCAGAAACCTATAAACTTGCTTCAGATGCTTACTCTAAAGATACTCTTCATAGAGCATGCCGTATCCTTGAGTTAAAAAATAACTGGTCCCATACGCACGGTGCTTACGTTATTAATGACAAGTTAGACATTGTTCGTAACCCTGAAAAAGCTCCTGGGCGTAATAACGCTAACTCCCTTGATGCTATCACTAAAATGGAGCAAAAGGGCGGTACAGAAACTCTCTTTAGCTATGTGACAGGTGGCCGCGAAAACTTTAAAAAGTCGGCTAACTATACTCACCTTGTTTCAACCTTAAATGATGCTAATTCTTGGGATGAACTTCATAAGGGATTTAGCGATCTAGGATTAACACTACGCCACAGCGAATCACATCCAGGGCTCGTAATTACACACGAAGAGAAAGGTAAAACTACTGCAATAAAAGCAAGTCTAGTTCTTTCTCATTACCAATATGAATATGCTGATCTTACTGAGCGATTAGGTAAATTCGAACCATCACGATATGAACCTAAGTCCGTAGCTATTACAGGTATGGCATATTCCAATAATGGTTATAAGCGTGATGCAAATAAACGAGCTCAACAAAAACTGGCTAGGGCAGAGCAGCGTTTATTACTCAAAGGTCGCTATCGTAATTACTTAAATAATTTACCTACGTATAAAGTTGATCGAGAATTACAGTCTCGCAGAATGAAAGAGGTCCATGCTCACACTCGTTTGGTTAAGGCTAATATTCGTCGAGATGTACGTGATCCACAGTTACGCAAACTCATGTATAACCTGGCTGAGTTTAAGCGTATGCAAAGATTAGCTGAATTACGTGTAGAGGGCCGTGAAAATCGTGACGGATTTAAGGCCGCGAATCCTCGCTTAACTTATCGTGATTGGGTTGAGCAGGAAGCATTAAAAGGTGATGCTGCAGCGATCAGTCAAATGCGTGGTTTCGCTTATGCTCAGTCCAAAAGTAAAAAGCATTCTACGGCTCTACAAGCAGTCACCGGCTTTGAGAATATTCAGAACAGCATACTTATGGCTGGCCGCGATGATGTTGCCCCTATTGTGTCAGAAAAGCAGAAGGTCATGCCGGTCCTGCTTAGGGATGGTTCGATCATTTATCATGACGAACAAGACTCGCTTGTATTGGATAAAGGAAACGTTCTTTTCGTTGACACTAACAAGCGCGATGATCGTAAAGCTGAAAACGTTGCTGTTGCGCTCACCCTCACTGGCGGTACTCAAAACGTTCTGTATAGAGGTCAGGGTAGCTTCAAGCAGTATGGTATAGACAGAACCGTTACTGCGGCTGTGACGGCTAATAATGCCGATGCTAAGCAAATTAGTTTCTACGATGAGCAGCAAAACAAATACGCAAAAGAAAAAGAAATGGAATTGAAAGGAAACGGAAATGATAGTAAAAACGTTTCTGTAAGTAACGATGATCATGTAAAATCGAACTTGCCACACCGTACACCACGTTAAACCTGGAGAAAGTTATGAATACATTTTCAAAAACGGTCCTAGTGGCCGTTTCTGCTATTTCTCTTGCCAGCTGTGCTAACCATGACAAAGAGAAACAGATTTCCGCACAGCAGCTGGTTGATGAGCAAATCCATATTCAGGCCATCAACATTGAACTCGCTCAAAATGAGTTGTATCAAGCCGGTGCTATCAATCGCACTCGCTACAAGTTTCCAAGCTATATCAGTGCGAACAGTCAGAGTGTCATTGTCAACTGGCAGGGTGATGCTTACGAACTTCTCGCTCAAATGGCTAAACAACGCGGTCTACGCTTTAACAGTCAAGGTGTGAAGTTACCGCTGCCTGTAAACATTAATGTTCAAGGGGCCACGTTTGAGAACCTTTTAGCGTTAGTGCGTATGCAAACTCAGTATCGTGCGGTGATCACCCAACGTGCCGCATCTTTAGACTTGCTGTATCTGACACCTAAAAAAGAGCGTAGCAATCTGATCCGGAGGTAAGTATGAAAAGAACAACACTTGCATTACTCGCTATGTCTGTCGTTTCTTTCCATGCCGCTTATGCCGATGAAACAACAGACGATACCGCACCTAAAGATATGAACTATTACTTGGACCCATCGGCTAATACGTCAGATAACGACGCACAAAGCGATATGGTCAATGATGCTGCCAGGGCGATAGGTTTCAGAGGCGGGAAAGCGCAACGTGCCGCTGAGATCCGTCAAGAGCTCGACAAGCATAAGATGGACCTGGATTATATGTATAACTTCAGGACTCTTATTAGTTCCGAAGGGTACGTTCCCCCTGTCATTGTTGAAGCTAAAGACGTAGCCCACATCACCAATGAACAAATCCGGACCGCTAACCGAGCTTACGACATTGTTGTACCGGCACGTTTTGTGAGTAACCCCCCGACGTGGAAAACCTACCTACTTACCGGATTACTCCCGCAAAAGATCGCTATGCCCGATACGGCAGCTTTACCAAAATCAGGTAAAGATAAAGATATTTGGGAAGATGCGATACGGATGGGTTGGAAAGAAGGTAGACAAGGGGCAGACCAGATTTTCGTGGCGAACTGGAACCGGCTGACACGCGATTATACCGGTATGCTTCGCTACTCCACCTTACTTCAGCAAAACATGGTTAAAGCACCAGTTATTACTGAACAACAGCAAACTATTACGGGAGATCGTAATCGTCTAATGCTTGGCGATAAGGTTAAACGTATGAAGAAGCAAGCTGAGTTCGATACCAATAAACGAAGCTGGCAACCAACCATTAAATGAGGTGAGTGATGGAAGAATTCTCATTCATCTTTAATGGTGGTCTAACCACGTTATCGCTAAAACGCTTTCTAGTTTACTGCCACCGTCAAAAAGTCTCTGACATTCTTTTGCAAGGGGGCGGTAAAATTTGGGTAGAGCGCTTTGGCCGTCAAATTCCCGTTACTGATTGGTCTTTAGAACAAATGGAGTTGGAGCGGGTAATCGATGCGCTATTCTCGACCGACGTTAAAACCGGTATCAAGCAAAAGCAGATTATCAACAAAGCGTTACAGCTGAAAAGTGATGGTGAAAACGATATAGGGCTTGAGCGGGGCGAGGTTGTTCGTTTTAGGGCTAACTTTACTCAGGTTACGGTGTATCAGCAAGAAGCTGTTATGTCGGTGACTCTGAGGGTCCTCAATTCAAAGATCCCCCCACTAGAATCACTTGGACTCCCCGATGATCTAAGGCATTCCCTCATACCGGCAGCAGGACTCGGCCTGATATGTGGTGAAACAGGGTCCGGTAAATCGACGTTACAAGCCAGTGCCTTACAATACAGTGGGGAAACCGTACAAGATAGGAAGATAATTACGGTAGAAAGCCCGATTGAGTACATCTTAGGGGGCCCCAAATGGATTGCACCGGAGCCAGCCCAATGTGAAGTGGGCCGAGACGTAGAAACGTTTGCTGACTTCATCAGCTATTCTGCGTTACGCCGGTCGCCAAAAGTTATCAGTGTTGGTGAGTTACTAGAGCGCAATGCTTTCGAAGCGTCGCTCATCGCAGGGAAATCGGGACACTTCTCAGTAGGAACGATGCACGTAAAAACCTGTGGTGATGCTATTCAACGTTCCTTACTCATGTTTCCTATGGAACAGCGTGAGGCTATTGGCTTCGATATTATGAATATCATTTCGTACATCATTATCCAGCGGCTGCTTAAATCGACGGATGGGAAGCGTATAGCAGTACGTGAGTACGTGATTTTTGATAGTTCACTACGTAAAAAATTGTTTGCTGTACCGATGAAGGATTGGGGGAAGGCAATCGATGATTTACTGATGGAAGAAAAAAGAACCTTAGTTCATGAAGCCTGGCGGCATTTCGAACAAGGAACCATAGAAGAGCAAGAGATGATCGAGGTCGCCGGTTATATGGATTATCTCGCATTGAAAGAGGGTCGTTATGGAGATTAATCAATGGCGGAATATCTCACGGCCGCTAACCGTTTTCGGCATTCCGGTGATGGCATTTACAGTTTACGTGATGTTTTTCCCTTTCCCCCATCTCAAGACGCTTGGTTACTGTACTAGCGTAATAATTTTTTATGGATTGCTCGCTTGGCGAGGTTATACGGTCACTGTCTTATATGAGCGTTTGACCGGCGTTCTGAGAGGGAATAAAGCAACTGGCCGCCCTTGGTGGTACAGGAAAACCCGTCGTTTTTAAATCTATAAAGTAATAGGTGGATGAATGAGCGAGAGCCATAGCAATATCGCGGTAGAAGAAACCGTATTGAATATCCCTTATGAAGAAAGAAAAGACGCTATCCGAGCAGCTGGCAAGCTAGAGAATGGCCAAAATGCCTTGTACTTTGACGACAAAAACAAAGTCTGGAAAGCGCGGGTAGGGACTAATTTAGAGGCTTTAGATAAATGGTTGCTCAAAGATGTAGACGTACAAGAGCCCTCTCATATCTCTATTGACCAACTTGAAAGCCAATTTGCCGATTGGCTAACTGAGCAGGGAGCCGTCTTGAACGGTCCTCCGATCATGGACGGTAAAAGTCATAACGTCGATGTTATTGACTCAAAACGTGGTAGTAAAAAAGGTGTTTATAGAGCATATGTCGATGGGGTCCCTAATGGCTGGTTTCGTAATTATAAAACCAGCGATGATATGGTTAAGTGGCATTCCGGTTTAAACATACCCGATCCTCAAAATGTGGCAGCGCTAAGAGCGGCGGCGGCAATCAAATTTGAGCAAAGGGAAGCAGAAAAAAAAGCGACGCAAGATAGAGCCGCGACTCAAGCCCAAAGCACAATACAAGCTTTGCCTTTGGCACAAGGGAACGAACCTTATCTGGTCAAAAAAGGGATAGCCGCCCCAACGAATGTTTATTCCGACGATAAGGGAACACTGTATATCCCGTTACAGAATACTGCCGGTGAGATCCGTAGCTTAGAGACTATCACTGCCAATGGTGATAAGAGCCTACTTTCTGGCGGTGAGATGTGGGGCAACTATGCGGTAATTGGTGGTGAGCTCAAAGATGGTGATGCAATCCATTATGCAGAGGGATTAGCAACTGCTCAAAGCATACACCAAGCAATCAATGCACCTGTCGTGTTTACGGTGAATGCTGGAAATATGGTTCAAGTAGCTAAGAACCTTGTCGAAACCTATCCCAATAGCCAACATCGATTTTTTGCAGATAACGACATTTACAAGGAAACAAACGCCGGCCTTAACTATGCCAATCAAGCCGCTGAAGTTACAGGCGGTACTGTTTTTGTTCCTGAATTCACAACCCCTAATAGTTCGTTGACGGATTTTAACGATCTTCATGTCGGTGAAGGACTCGATATGCTTAAAAAGCAGTTGAGCAGCATCGTAGTTAACTCTAATGAGGAAAATAGAATGAATGGTCCCTCTGATAAGTCCCTAGTATCTGATAACGAATATGCAGCATACGAACAGTATGAACAGATCGCAGCTCAAAACGAAATGCAGCAAATTTTAGATGATGAAAATATCGACCAATCAGTGCCACTGGCCACCGAAGAACTGGCAGCAGCTCCTGCAGCGGCACAGAACGATATGAAAGCGGCGATTGATGAAGTTGGTATCGACCCAGGCTTACCGTTGGCCACTGAAGCACCGGCAGCAGCTCCTGCAGCGGTACAGAACGACACGCAAGCAGCCTTGGATGAAGTAGGTATTGACCCAGGCTTACCGCTGGCGACCGAAGCACCGGCAGCAGCTCCTGCAGCGGTACAGAACGACACGCAAGCAGCCTTGGATGAAGTAGGTATTGACCCAGGCTTACCGCTG
>Ga0157364_1000554_pt1 | contig 26576 bp, 17 predicted proteins | sample AttsexASBM2_FD_111476 | JGI IMG/M metagenome (GOLD analysis project Ga0157364, IMG submission 111476) | Fungus gardens microbial communities from leaf cutter ant in Ribeirão Preto, State of São Paulo, Brazil - Atta sexdens ASBM2 | ecosystem: Host-associated > Fungi > Mycelium > Unclassified ... | reverse complement strand
TACACTGTATTATCATGCAATCGCTTCACAGCACATGCGCGAATCTGTCAAAGATATCATATGTTTTATCATATTTCGTTAAGCAAATTTTGCAGTCAGATTGCGAAATTTTTCTTTAATTAACAATCTAGGAAACGTTGACGATTGTGTTCAAGTTTAACTTTTTTTTCTGTAAACGATACATTTATACATAAGAATTAAGTTACATAAGAAAATATTAATTGTCCGTAATCGAGCCAAAACGTCGAATAACGATGAAGCAACAGATAATTGATTCCAAAGCGAATCCTAGCTCAACCGGGGAAGCAGACGACTGTCTCTTCGAATATTTACACGCCGAGCTGGTCAATTATGTTTTGAGCAGATCGTCTAATGCCGCGGGCACATCTAATGCTGCTTGTTCGTCTAATGCAGTGAGTAATCGATCATGACAAGAGTAACTCAGCAAACACCAAGTTACATGTAAGGTACCTATTAATTATAATTTTCTACTCAACAATATAACTGTGATCTAATATATTATGTTATATTACAATTATATTGAGTAGGAAACTAAAACTAACAGGTACATATAACTTACTTTTGGCTGAGAATAGTCAAGTCCTGTTATTTACTACAAAAGAACTCTTAAATTTTTTTTATTTTCAATAGGAAGGTGAGGAGGAGCTCTCGCGTTTAGAATGGATGGGATTTAGCGTCGGATATAGAATTATTGAACGATTGACGAGAGAGTGGAGTAGATTCAAAGATGAGTTAGACATGATCAAATTTATCTGCACAGACTTCTGGTCTAGCCTGTATCACAAACAAATCGATAATCTCAGAACTAACCATCACGGAGTGTACGTATTGCAAGACAATGCCTTTAGGTTGCTAGATAAAGTTGGTACGAGCAATAGTAAGCAATACCTCAAGGAGAGTCCTCGTCTACTGGCTTTTACTTGTGGCCTTCTTCGAGGTAGTTTAGCGAATCTTGGCATTATTAGCACTGTCACAGCAGAAACTACTACGTTACCAAGCTGCAAGTTCCATGTTCAAGTTCAAAAGATTTAATAGCCATTCTGAGACTCGAGAAATAAGAAGATACAGAAATGTAAAAAGGTATATAGAAAATCTCTTATGTGAAATGTAAGAAAATATGACTAAATATTTATCGTACCATGACATACATATTTTTATTGTATTTAGTGGAAAAAATATATTAATATTCCCAGGGATTAAGTATTTTCTGATATTCTTATACAATGTTTATATCCATTTGTAAACTTTGCTCCGATCCCAAAATATAATGAAAAATAAAGAATTAATATATGTCTACATTCATACAACAATTTTCGTTTCACATTTTTTTTTATTTTGTTCGTCTATATTTGCATTTACATTGATAAATATTCATAAAATTATTACAAAAGTATGGCTTAAGTACTTAAACTGTATAAATACCATATTGACAATTCATTATGTATTATGTAAATAATATATCCAATTTAGACAATATAAGAATAGTATCAAATACAATATTAAAAAGAAAGAAACTTCCTGACTGAAGTGTCTGAATTAATCTTAATTATCTGAACATACACAACACAGGTGACAATCTTGATTACATACAACATGGAACGGATTTTATGCTATATCATTATTTCGCGTTGCCATCATCATCCTTAGTAATAAAATCAAAAATTTCGTTTCGACTTACAAGTCCGATTAAAGCATCATGATCGTCTACAACCACGACATAAGATTCTTTTTCAAGAATACGCGACACTTTACCGATTGTCGTAGAAGCTGTGACCTTCGTAAACTGTTTAGTCATGATTTTTTCAGCGAAATCAGTTCCATTCACTGTACCGGATATTAAATGAGATAGAAGGGCATCCAATGTGATAACGCCTAGCACTTTTGTTTCCTTCGCATCAGTTACTAACAATTGCTGAATGTTTTGATTAGAGGATTTCAAAAAATCCACAACATTTTGACATGACATCTCCCTTAATAATATATGCTTCTTTAGTGATAACTTTGATACTGGTAAGTTCCACCACTTTTTATTTGCTTCTGTTGAAGGTTTAGACACCTGAAAATAAATTGTAATTTAAGTAAATATTTAATATTTGCAATATATTTACGATATTCTAGATGTATAATTTATAACTTTACCAAAAAATCTCTAGCTTCCATCCATTGATCTGACACAAATTTAGTCATGTAATTTCTTATACTGTCCGGTAAGAGAACGACCAAACGTTTATCCGCAGGCAAGTCTTTGGCGACTTTCAACGCCGCCACGAGTGCCGCACCACTGCTACCGCCACACAACAATCCTTCTTTCCTAATTAATTCTCGCGCCGCTTTTAAAGATTCGTCGTCTTCAGTTTTGTGCCACTCATCAACCACTTTTCGATCTAAAACGGTAGGAATGAAGTCATAACCAATTCCTTCTACTTCGTAGAAACCAACGCTGTTTTCATTCAATTCAGGTGGTTCCGCTAAAATGCTGCCTTTAGGATCTACTCCGATAATTTTTATACTAGGCGATAATTCCTTCAATTTTCTTCCAATTCCGGATATAGTGCCTCCAGTGCCAGCACCAAGTACCACATAATCTATATTGCCATCGCATTGCTCCCAAATTTCTGTTGCAGTTTGGTCATAGTGCGCCAATGGATTACCAGGATTTGTATACTATGTAACATTTAATAGTATTTACATTAAAATAATAGTATTTACATAAAAATATAATTCATTAATTTAAGAATGTTTTAAAAAAGTTATTGAAATAAGGCACCTGATCTAAAACAATACTATTGGGTATTTCCTTTTGCAATTTTTGGGCAACACTGATATGCGCTTCCGGACTGTCCCAAGAAGCTTCAGTCGGTGTTCTAATTATATCTGCACCCAAAGCGCGAAGCACATAGACTTTTTCATTAGACATTTTCTCTGGCATTACGATGATGCATTTATAGCCCTTGACTACTGCGGCCATGGCTAAACCGATTCCAGTGTTTCCGCTTGTTGGTTCGATGATGGTATATCCCGGTTTTATTAGACCCTTTTCTTCCGCATCTGAGATCATTCTCTCCGCTATTCTGTCTTTGACAGATCCTCCGGGATTAAAGAATTCACATTTAACGTCTGTATAACATAGAAAAATTTTCTCATCAGATTTTTATTATTAAAGAAAATTTCTATTCTATAAAATTTCTATTCTATAATTAATATAATATCAAATTTGTACTAACACATTTCACATTTGATTCCATGAGCCTTGGGAATTTTATTAAGTCGAATGAGAGGTGTCTGGCCAATTGTACTTAAAATGTTTGGCAATATCTTTTTACGATTTGGAAACCTAGAAAATAACGCAAACATGCTATTATCATATCTGTTACATTAATATCTTACAATAACTATCTAAGTCATGTTTATTTGCATAGCCCATTACAGTTTATGGCAATATTTATGACAAGTTTTATGATGTTCTCTCTTTGTTTCATGTATGACAATGTAGTAATAACACATATTTGTGTAGTCTGATAAACTTTGATATCTCAAAGCATGTGGTGAAATTTTTCTTCTGTTAAAATTAGCACAAGTTTGTAATGTATATCGTGCAATTGCGAAAAGATGTGTAAATTGATTATATGGACAAAATTCTTTGTAAAGCTTTCAGTTATGACAAACTTACTTCGTTTGTTTCGTATGTGGTGAATTTTCCCCATTCACTTTATATGTACATTTAGATGGTCGGTCTGGCCGTATCAGTTCCATTATATAGCAGTCTTTTCCTTTGTTTATCAATTAAATAAAAATTAACTGTAATAAATTATAATAATATAAAAGATATTTAAAAAATCATTTATTTATATGATAGATATATATTACATACTACTGAATATAAGATCTTAGTGAACATAGATCGAAAATTCAACCGTTTCTGAGATAAACATTTTTTTTGTATGTTCAGCATCATCAATGACTCCTTAATAGCTTCTACGTATCTCATATGATGTTTATCTCAGTATTTATAAACAATATCCTAAATGTCTCCATTCAATTTCCATAAATACTTCATAACAGAAGATTTTAGGCAATTATAACTGGCAGTTATAACTGTATTCATCAAATCATCAAATAATATATACAGTTGATAACAAATGATTTATTGTCAGTGAAATTTTCTGTTATGAAATATAGGAATAAAATGATGAAATATGAATATAGGAATTAAATGAGAACATTGTAGAAGCTAATAAGTCATCCGTAATGCTAACATACAAAAAACATGTTTATATCAGAAACGGTCAAGCTTATTTCGACCTATGTTCATTAAGATTGTTTTACGCAGTATTGTATGTATTATCTGTCATATATAACTGCTGAATGATTTTTTTACTCTTTATAAATTATATCTCTCAGATATTTAAAAAGTTCCTTAAATTTATAAATACATCTTTTATAAATATCTTGAATATTTAAATGTGCATTTAAATATTATATATCTTAAATATTTTACAAGATATCTTAAAGCTTATATGTATTTTCGCTATTAAGTTTAACAGCGAAATATCAACGTGGCAGTAAATAAGTTTAACTTCTTTTGCAATTTTTTTTCTTGTTTTTCTTGCACAATTTAAGTTAAAAAATGTTCTACAGATAAAATTATAGAAGAAACTGTGATAACTCAGATAGCCGAATCTGACAAAACAGATTTACAAACTTTGTTGGTAAATACTTTGTCAGCAGAAATAATGAAATTTGCCACAAATATGATAGCAAATCGACTATGGAAAAAGCCGAGTAAACTCTTCTCGTGACTATTTAAATGATACACAATGATTTTAATTTACTTACCACTATTATCAGCGTTAATTGGTATCGAGATTAAATATTCTATAAAATTAGTATGCCGGTTCTTGCTAGATACAGAAGCACGCTTTATCACAGAACGCCAAGCTTGAAGCAAAATACAAATGTAAAATAAAGAGAGAAACAAATATAAGATTCAAAATATATATAGGCTGTATAGTATATCACAATTGCGTTGTTGATTACAATGGATCCTAGACCAGAGTTGGGCTGAAGTGCACTGAAAATCAACTCACATACACATGTTTATATCTCCTTTATCTCCCGACCTTGAATTCTATATACATGCTCACATTCGACAGCTTGAATTTCAAGCTTCGTCATCGATAGTTGGTTATGTCGGCATTACCGATTATCCATTCGTAAAATTTATCTACAGCTGACTCTTCAAACATGCTATTTCCAGCTGATTTCCGTTGTATTGATTGTAACCCGAAGTTACGTTGATAGCACGCGATCATGCCGCCGAAGAAGAACGCCGGTACCGTGAAGTCCAGCAAGGGAAAATCCTCGGAGGAGAGCAGCGGCGGGAAGACAGAGAAAAAAGGAGGAATTTCGGTGAAGGTGAAGATGCATTTTAACATATTTGGAATTTATCTGATAGCGACATGTGTATCACACGTAATTGGTCTTTCAATGATTGATTATTCCAGTTACAAATGTTGTATAAAAATAGATTTTTACTATTGATTGTTGTGTCATTTACTTCATACAGTTTTTCCCTGGGCACAGGTTAGACATATTTTGTGCGAGAAACAGTCCAAGATATTGGAGGCATTGGAGAAGTTGAAGACTGGTCAGAAATTCAATGAGGTTGCGGCAACATACAGCGAGGACAAAGCCAGATCTGGGGTAACATAAAGAATATATTTATATTCTTTGAATATGTGAATAATTAGAGAGGAAATGTATTATAAATCTTGTATTTTATTTATTATTTTAAAGGGTGATCTTGGTTGGATGACGCGAGGTTCCATGGTGGGACCTTTCCAAGATGCTGCCTTTGCATTACCAGTTTCTAGCTTGGGATCTCCGGTTTATACGGATCCACCGGTAAAAACGAAGTTCGGATATCACATCATAATGGTGGAAGGTAAAAAGTAATCAAAAATAATTGTCAAAACTTTTTTAAACTCTTTTGTGAATACTTTGTCTTGTTACATATCTGATGGAGTAAATATATATTATATCATTTAGGTACTGATTTTTTAAATATCTGTGATATTTATTATAATAAGCAGTTTTGTATATCTTGAATGTTTACATGAAGAAAGGGTAATTTAACCCAATAATATTTGCCATAAATTGATATATATAAAGTAAAATGATGTTTTTTAATAATAAATAAATTCGTCATATTATTCATTCATAAATTTATTGCTATCTGAATATATAATTAGTATAATATTTTAGGAATATATAATTTTTTATATAGAGTAAACTATAAATCTTGAACTGCAGTCTCTCTATTAAATATAATTTTCCATGTGTATCTATGATTATATCTAGTATATAATATAAATAGTGATATTTCCTGAAGTTAACATTCATAAAATTTTCATTAAATAATTCATGTTTTTTGGGTAAATGAGAGTATGGAAGTATTAAATACAATAAATAAGATGATATACTATTCAGTCGCTTCACTGGCGTGTCATATAGATGCGCTTTTGAATGTTGTAATTTTATAGGTATGCTTAAATCTACTCAAACCAAGATAAAGCTGTCATTACTTAGTTTTTTTTCCATTATATACGAATATTAGGATTGGTGAAGCGAACATATTTCAAAAGAGATTCGTTATCCTCGCAGACCCATGGTTTCTTGTGATGACATGCCACGTCGTGCCAATTCACTCCATCGTTGTAGAATTGATTGAGGATTGCAAGGCAATTTTCAGGAGCGCCTCCCTGAAGAGCCTCACGATTATCAGGTTGTGGTTTGCCGATGCTAAAAACGTACATATTGTCCACAATAATTCTTGCGAGATGCATATATTATTGTTTTTATATCGTAGATATTTAAGAAAGTTGAGTATTAGACCCTGAGTATTGATATGCGTGTATATACAGAGATCATTACAGAACAGATAATAACAGGAATTTACACTGAATAGAAAAAGATCTAATCACAACCGTTCGACATCCTTGATCTCAATAATGAAAATAGCATTTGTACTCTCTTGGCATCTTGATATAAGCATTCTAAGAGGCATTATTTTCACATACAAAATTATAAGTTGATATATGCTATAAGAATGCGTTATACTGCAAATAATAATAATAAATCTTACCCGCCACTCTCAGACCAGTCATTTTGGCTACGATCGTTGGTCGGCGCGAGCTTCTGTAATTCGGCGGTCCAAAACCAGCCGTTGATATGAAGGGGCTGTAGATCCGGCCGATCACAGCCTTTGAAATCACATAGACGACCGGAGGTCCAGATGTACTTTATGTTGTCTACAAGAGAAACGTTTCATTTCGTCATCCTTTGTTTTTGCTTCCATAAATACAACTTGCAGAATCATGCATACTTTGAACGATGTGACTCTTGATGAACTCGTTCTCGGCCGAGGTTTCCAACGAAACCAGGTCCATACAACGTTGTCGGCAGAAGTTTCTACCTGACAGCCAATCTACCTCCTGTCCAGTTGTCCTCGGATCGGCCCATGAGAAGTAATAACCTTTTCCATTGAATCGTCGATGGATGCTTCCTGTGAAAAACCGTAATTAGAAGATGAAGCAAATCAGATAGGCAATAAACAATAGGCCATAATCTTTATGAATATCTTTGAACGCGAGAGTTAACCGGGAAGAGCTGGAGATCTTTCGCTCATTCCCGGAGTGAAAGTTACAAAATTAGTGTCAGTCGTGACGATGACCTCGGGGGACCACAGTCACGACCTAGACATTGGCACCAGTGTAGTATGCTGATTACATCGTCACTTTCTAAATAAAGAAAAAGAAAGTTTTTTATGAGGCGTGTCTTGGAACGCGTCGATAGGCTACGCCTAATGAATGAATAATCGGTTATCTGAGTTCCGTACATACCACATTCTTTCGTCTTAGAAGTCTGAAAGCTTGACGATGTTCCATCAGACAGTTTTGTATTATGATTTAATTCTTCTATCATTAGATTTTTTTAATAAGATTTTTATATAGAATAGAGAAAACAAATTCATCTTATTTTAATAAAGATGAAAAATTAATAAAAATAGACAACTAAGAAAATAATATACATATCATCAAGGCGACAATCTGATTGTTTATATTTATAATACGAGATACAATTTTAATTAAAATTTTAATTAAAGGAGTCTTTCAACTTGTAAGTTAAAATTATTTCATTATCTTTAATAAAAATAGAATTTAAAAAACAGGAATGTAATTTAAATAAAACTTAATCTTTTTTGGGAATTGATAAATCTTTTATTACGAATTATCTTGATTAATAATATAGCTTATCAGAATCTAGGAATCGGAAGGAATAGGAAGTTTCTCAAAAGATTTCTTATTCCTGATCAAAATCTGGGAACCGGTTCCAAAAGAGTTCAAGATTATATTCTTGAAAAAGAAAAAAATTTGATTGATAAATCGTTTATCTACGAATTATCTTTGTTTACAATGTAGCTTATAAGAACCTGAGAACTGATTTCCAAAAGATTTTCCGTTCCAAAATAGATAAGCATGAATGTTCTAACAATGATATATTATCACCATTTCGACCCAATCAAAAAACGATGAAAATGCCAACTGACATTCCGTACTACTTACGACGAGGACGAGAATTTCCAATTCAAATGCATTCGGGTTACACTGCTGTCCGTGTCATCGTCACACTTTCTATAACGAGCGTGAACCCAGAAAGACGCGAGATATAAGGCTGGATGGGCACGTATAATTAGCGATGGTGTTAACTAACGATAGACGTCGATGTAAGAGGACGCGTTGGACGGGGATGGCTGAAGAGTCGAGAGTTAAACAATGACCTCGAAGCGGACTGAGGCAGAGTAGGAAGTAAAAAATCAAAGTAGGAGGAGAATTCCGTCATAGGATTATGGGTCACGGCCTCTCTTTAATAATAAATATTGAAAATACTTTCTCTAGTTCGAGGTTTTCTTGGATAAACAATCAATTGTCGAGGAAAACAGGAATAAGGAAGACTCTCTCCAGCGTGGATCTTTAAGCATCGCGGGAACATATTACTTATCTTAGTAGAAGATCAACAAAGGTTCTCTAAACGATGATTTCTATGATCAATCTAGTAGCATAAAATTAATAATGGCAATAGCAATTTCCTTTGTCAGCCGAGAATAACAATAACAGTATTAAATTAATTACTTTTAATTTTTAAACAATATTTTTAAAAATTAATTTTACATGTCATTTTTTCTTCATTTCTCTCTTTCTCATTTCTAAACAATATAGAAATTTAAAGATACAAAGGATAATTAAAAAATTTTAAATGTTTTTAGAAGTTATTTTCGTGTTCCTTAGCTTTTCATGTTCCTTAAAATAATGACATAAAAAGTAAGCGATATAATTTAATTAGGTATTTATTATTTTGATAGATACACTAGCTAATAATTTTATAATTTCTTTCTTTTAAATCAAAAAACTGCAAATAATATGGTCAAACCGTTTATATCTTTTGTTATGAAATTTATGTTATATAAATGTTTCCGCTATAAAAAAAATTTGCGTTGACTTTTATACTCCTCTTTTTAATAATATTGACAATAATAAATAATAAATATGAGACTTACTCTGCGCGCAAAGTGCTGGATTCGGTGATTCTAGAATTCGACCGCTGGGTTGTGGTTGAAATTGGGCAGAGGACAACGTCACCAAAGCAGTAAGAAGTACGAATGTTATCATTTTTCTTCTTTTTACGCCACGGTCACTAAAGAAATATGAAATTAATGTGCATGAACATAATTTCCATGATCTGTTCTAATTTAAAGAAATTTATCTTTAGCCTATTGTGATCATTAGTGCTTTCTTCGTTATCTGTGGATTTACATAAATGTCCGAACTTTCATGAAGAAGCAATTCTTAAACCGGTTTCGCGATGCCAATATTATACAGGGTGGTACCTTACGCTCAATCTTTTTTTTGTGTGACATAAATATTTCAACTAGTGCCAGTTTTTAATTTTTCTTGCAAATAATAATATTAAAATATAATATTATACAAAATCCATTCGCAATAATTTTACTGAATGTTAGTAAATAAATATTGCAATTTTTAAAATATTAATTACATTGATTAAAATTACTTTGTAATAATTTAATTAATTCGTAATAATTTGAAATTTAACATTTAATATTTTACATAGAATGATGTAATCTTGATATAATCTAACTTCTTACTATAAATCATCAAAATATAATCTTAACTGCATAACATTCACATATTAAATTAATTTACTACAATCAGCCTGCGATCGAGTGTTTTCTTTATTAAACTTACCTTTTTTTCTTGTAATCGATTTTCTTGTAATCGATGATTGAACAGTTGAATATCTCCACCAAAGAATGTCAAAAGGACGAATATTCACTGATGTTGTCTTGCAGACGTTCTGCAAAGAACTGCAATACTTTCTTGGCAGGCACCCCTATATATACACAAGGAGGACACGTGTCAGTACTTTTACCACCCGCTGAATAACGTTTTCGAGAGACGGGTCTCGCCCATTACGAAAACTTTGACGCTGTACGTTTCGTGAACTGCTCGTTCTCTCTTTCTTTCTCTCTTCTGTAAGGAGGACCATGCTTGGGCGTGGAGACGTGTTTCCGATGATATTTCAAGTAATGCTCAAAAACTCTTCCGTCCTCGATGCGGAAAAGATCTTTTCTCCAAAAAATATTGGAAGAACCCTGCCTTAAAGAAAAAAAAACTTTCCTTCCATTATTGTGGCAGTAATTGCGTGGACATGAAAGCGGACAATATACGCATGATGACATTTGGATTGCAGAATATATTCCTAAAAATAAAATGAATAGAACAGTTATTGCAACCACGAAGAGATTTAAAACCCAGAACCATTACAATGCATCATTTGAATTTGATATGGTTCTAATTCCGAGTTCTTTGCGCCTTATAATAGTTTCTAAAACACACAATTATTCGGATGTCCGCTTTCGATTTTCACTTATTTGCTATTGTTAATTAAACTGTGAATAATTATTCATATTGAATATAGTCAATATTTAGTGAATGTATGCAAAGTTGGCGTATACATTGACCATATCGTCTGGAAACGCTTTAAGATCGCAATATATCTAATTTTTTTTCATGTTACTGTGTTTATCCATTTATAATCATAATTCATAGATTTTTATCATATTGAATTCTAATCCGTAGCCAAAATTGCTCCATCACATCAGGTTTAGATAGAGATATTTTAATCTAAAAATGCCTGAAATAAGCCTTTTTGACACTTTTAGAATATCTCGGAAACTTGACGTAATGGAACAATTTTGGCTACGGATTTGGTTTTAGCATGCTGAAAACTTTCAGGATTATATGGCATACTGCCATTTTTGGATAAAAAAAATGTTTTTTTGTAGGCTTGTATAATTAATTGGTTATTTCTCATTACATTAGCTACGTTCAGCAGAGAAAACTAATCTGCAGTTTAGCGATTCTTTAATATGATTCTTGCCTTTAGTTCTTTGCAAAATCCAAGTATATAGGAACCAATTATATTAAAGAATCACTAAGTGTTAATTGATGATATAATTTTTTCCGCAGCCATAAAATCCCAATCCAATAAAAAAAAATTTTAAAGAACACTTTCATAAGTCGAGAGTCTGAAGATAACATATAATTTCTCTAAAATAAATTCAAGAGAATTTTCTACTGAAACATAATTTTCAGATTTCAAAACAAAATTATCTTTAAAGTTCAATTTTCGCAGATTATATGAAAAGTGGAAAGTAAAATCTTTGTTTGCCAATGCTGAGTGAAAGGGGAGTAAAGTACACGAAAGCATGAAAATTGAAATAACGCTGCGTCAAAAGTTCTCGGAAAAAGCATACATTCCGTAATACCCGCAAATATGTAGAATTGATTAACGGCACGATCATGTTTGCATGTTTGTTCAACAGGACCGTTTGACTGCGTTTGACATGATGACTTTGCGAGAAAACGTAGACTTTCGCTAGCACGCCCGTTGAATTTTAAGCGATTTCGTCCGGACATTTTTATGAGAAATAACCAAATAAATGTTAAGGCGCGTGATCGGCTTATGCTTCATCCTTAGATCCTGAGAATTTTTCATTATGTGAACGTTCAATTTCTGCAAATTCTTACTCTACACAAATTTAATTAGAATTAAAATAAAAATTTAGAATTAGAATAAAAATGTTGCTTATTAAAGTTGTCCGCATGAACTTAAAATCAGAAATAATTTTAACAAGATATTTGATGATTTTTTTTAGAAAAGATAATTTGAGTTTCAAAAAATTATATTAAAAATATATAGACATATTGGCGCTAATTTCAATTTAGTCTTTTGTTATCAAATAAAATTAACCATTGACTTTCCTTTGTTTCTCGATTGATGTGCTTAAATAATGTACATGATATAACATCATGTAAGACAAGGTATTAGAAATCAGGGACTAAAATGAAATTTCCAGTTACAGTCACGGTCAGAGGCTACTCAATTTCGGTTCCGATTTCTTTTTATCAGATAATGGTTTCGATCTTTTTCGATTCCGGATCGGAAACGTCCGAAATCCAAATGGTTTCAGCTCTTTTATTAACAATGATGATCATAACCATTTAAATTTTAGTTTTTTTTTTGTTATGGTTACGGGTGTATGATTATCTATTGTAGAAAAAAGGTACCCAGCAAATGAGAATGGATTAAAATGGATTAAAAAAATGGATTGAAATTTTTTTCTATCCGAATGCGTATTTTAAATAGCGAATATTTTTTTTTTGGATTTAATTGAATTCAATTGAATGCAATTGGATTCAAAATTTGCATTTCCTATTCAAAATTTTGAATTGAACAGTATTTACAATGTGTGTGTTATGCAGAAAAAGCTAATATTATTTTTAGATTGAAAGACATAGAGATATGCTCCATGCATTTCCTATAAACGAATAAAAACGCATTCAGGATTGAAAAGCATTCATTTTAATATTCGTGAATCAATATTTCTAAAAATCTGAATCCATTTCAATTCATTTAAATCCATTCTCCATTTGCTGACTAATAATAAGTATAAATTGCATATAAAAATTCATATTTATTGAAAGAAACATTTTTTAAGAGGATTTTTACGTTTGAGAGCCGATTTTAAAGGAATTTTTTAAGAATTTTTTAATGAATAAAAATTTAAGTATTTACTTAAAAAATAATACAGGTCTAGAAAGTGCATACATGTAAAAAAAATTTTTTTTAATGTTTATTTTTTATAAAGTAGTAATAAGCACTGAATTAGCTTGCACTACGAACAGAAATGGTGATAAAAAGTAAAAGTGGTATTGTTAGTCTGGAAGCAAAATTGAAGTTTTTTCTTAATGAGTGGATTTGTAATTCTCGCCTGAACTAGGATAATTAATATCACATGCATATCTGTAGATATTCAAAATATCTACAGTTTGAAAAAATGATTTGAATTTTACTCATTTTTTCCTATTATTTGATCTTCCAAAAAAATAAAAAAAATTAACGTAAACTATTACTTCTAATTCAGGCGATAATAATATATTAATAATATGTTTCTCTAAGTATAACCGTAAAAGTCGGACTAATAGTTTTTTTGGAATCATGATCACCATATACGAAAACATGATTTCGAGAAAAACGTGTTTAAAGTTTTGAAACATTTAATAGACTTTGTCCACTGTTGTTTCTAACAGGGACTCGGACAAGACCGAAACCGAAACCGATAACCGCTCAAAAAACGAGAATGGATTGAAATGAATTGAAATGGATTCAGATTTTCAGAAATATTGATTCACGAATGTTAAAATGAATGCTTTTCAATTTTGAATGCATTTTTATTCGTTTATAGGAATTGCATGGAGCATATCTTTATGCCTTTCAAAATAATGTTCAATTCAAAATTTTGAATAGGAGATGCAGTTTTTCAATCCAATTGAATCTAATTGAATCCAATTGAATTCAAAAATAATATTAATTTTTTCTGTGCATTGTGAATACTATTCAATTCAAAATTTTGAATAGGAAATGCAGTTTTTCAATCCAATTGCAATTAAATCTAATTGAATCCAATTAAATTCGATTCTCGTTTGCAGACTGTAATCATTATTTTATTTAGTACAAGTATCGCTCCGTTTTCCGTTAGAAACGAAAGTGACGCTCAGAAGGGAACAAAACTTTCCAGCAAACGAGAATGGATAAAAATGGAATGAAATTTTTTTCTATCCGAATGCGTATTTTAAATAACGAATACTTTTTTTTGGATTTAATTGGATTCAATTGGATTCAATTGGATGCATTGGATTGAATGCATTTTTATTTCATTTATAGGAATTGCATGAAGAATAGCATATTTCTATGTCTTTCAATCCAAACATAATATTAACTTTTTCTGTGTGTGTATTGTGAATACTGTTCAATTCAAAATTTTGAATAGGAAATGCAGTTTTTTAATCCAATTGAATCCAAAAAAAAGTATTCGCTATTTAAAATACGCATTCGGATAGAAAAAAAATTTCAATTCATTTTAATCCATTCTCATTTGCTGGGAAATGACAGTGAACAGAATCTATATATATATAAGTCTGCAGTGACACTTGCTTAATAAATCATTTCAACAGATTTAATAAAAAAAGACAATAAAAATTTGTTTTTATTTTTCATTGAAATGAAAATAAAATTATAAAAACAAAATGAAGGAAAAAAAATGTTTATCAATTGATTTAATTTCTGTTTCAATAAATTGCTTATTATGTATATATCTTCGTACCATAAATCATTAATCTTTATGTAATCAATATCTATTGTTTAACTTACTTTCCATGTGGAACAACTAAAATATCATCCATGATCCACTCAATTCATTTCAATCCGTAAATGATCTCTACTACAATATTTTCCAAACGGCCATGTTTAATTTTTCAAAGCAATCACACTCGACATTATCGACCGTCAGTAAATATGATCGCCAACTATATCGACTAGCCGGATAACGTATGCGCGTGCGCGCTCGTAAGTCTAATGTTTTTTTTACTCCAAACAAACGCTCCGACGATTGTATATGTTTTCGTGGGACCATTGCGAAGTATATTAGAGTACACGGACACACGCGGCGTTTTACTCCCTGCTTCCGAGGACGAGGTGGATAATCGCTGAGTAATCCGGCCGATCGTTTGATCGATCAGCAGTGTGTCGCGTAGAGGAGCAACAAGTCGCCTGTCTCTCATCATCAGCGCGCCTGTAGTCGCGGTACTTTCGTTGCACGAGCGTGGATACAACATGTCCGCTACAACCCGGGTCGGTGTGGTCCCCGGGATCTCGTACTACGCGTGCGGCGCGATACGATGATGCGCGCGCGACGCATACGAGCTTAGGGGGTAAACGCGATGCGTCCACGCGCTACGTCGACGACGGCGTACGACGATCTCGCGCACAACGACGACGACGACGGCGACGACTTTGTATACGCACTGTACGACGATGACGGATCCGGAACTTTGCCGGCTATGCGCCGAGACCAAGGACAGTCTCATCGGGATCTACGATGCCGAAGGCCAGAAGCTCGCGATCGAGGCCAAGATCGCGAAATGCCTGCAGATACAGGTACATGCAGTTATCACGGTCAACCGGCAGTTCTATTTCCTTGGAAAACCGTCTGTCTGATCTAAGAAGACGAAAATGAATGTATTTTATTGAATGTAACTATTGTTACACAGTTTCTCTTTGAAAGAAAAAATTTTAAATATTAAAAATAAAAATCTTAAATAATATATTATAATAGATGCGTTTCACGCGTAGTGCGATATATCATTTTATCCTTGTTGTTCATCAAATATTAAAGAAAGATAAAACGATACATTATGCGTATCATGCATGAAACGAAACGCCCAATATATTCTCTTATTTTGTATTTATATTTCTGTATTTAAGAAATCTAGATTCTTTAAAATTCATTTATTTATTCAATTCCTGAACGAAAACTGTCTTTTTCGAAAATTAAAAAAATAAAGATATTAGGTCAAACAAACTTCAATTTTATGCATAATTCTTTTATATTAAAAACTTAATAAATTTTGCAAAGATAATGTTTAAGTTTATATTTCATTAAAATAATAAAATAAAAGTTTTTATTTAAGAAATAATTGATTTGTAAATCAATTTCCTTATTTTGTAAACTATACTACTTCTGATATATTTTTATTTGTAATAATTATTACAATTGCGCAGGTTGTAATAACAGATGGCTTGCCACTCATGGTTTGCATAGACTGCTGCGATTCATTGAACCAATGCAATGAATTCTTTGAGAAGACAAATCAAGCACAAATATCTCTAAGACAATTGCTAATAGATTCAAAGTCCGAACCACAACCGACCGAACCAAATATAGATTGTGTTGAGGAGACCGTAGAGTTTCCAAAGAACGAAGCCAACAATAAGGAGGAGATTGTCCAGTGTCAATTATCTGGCAATTATATTAATGAAACAGTTAATATCTTGAATAATTCTTACTTCATTGAGGGATGTAATAAAAACGCGAATTCCGAAACTCAAGAGATGCAAGATAATGCAAAACAGAAGAAGTGTAAGCTACAGATAAAGAAAAGCTCTCCCAAACAAACTAAGAAAAAATTAAAGAAAAAAGGTCAGATACAAAAAATTGAAGAAGAATCTGAGCTTGATATACCTTCTCAAGTAGACAAGGAACAGAATGATGTCGCAAATGAAGTCGTAGATAATTATATGCCTGGTAAGATTAATAATTTATAAAAATAAATAATTTATAAAAAATGTGTTTTTTTTTATTATTTGTTTTATTTCTTAAAAGTTGTCATGTATACATATATATAATATATATTAGGTGTGGGAAAAAATTGGCGTTTTTTTAATGCCATTTAACGGGAAAAACATCACGACTTTCCCACACACACACACACACACACACACATATATATATATATATATGTATATGTATATGTATATGTATGTGTGTGTAATTAATGATATCAATCTATCGTAAATCTAATATAATATGTACTTTTAAAGTAGAGACAGAATCAAATTTAGAAATAAGAGAAACACGAACGATAGAGTCAACAAAGCATGGAAGAAAAAAGGCAGAAGGTTTGGAGAGATATCCTTGGTTATGTACAGATTGTAATGACAAATTACCATCTCTAGAAGCATTAGAGGAGCATCATGAAATGGTGCATAATCAGCAAGCCAAGTATATGTGTGTGCAATGTTGTAAGGTTTATGATAAATATTATGGATTTCTTACTCATGTTAAAAGGCATAAGAATAAAGCGAAATTCAGGTAAAAATTATTTGCTGTTATATCAGGATTGTATAAGAACTTTGTATATTCGTATATTAATATAATTTAATTTATTTTTAGCTGTGACGATTGTGGAAAATCATTTGTACATAAAAAAGTATTAGACTCTCATAAGACAATTCACAGCGAGGAACGGCCATATGTGTGCCAAACTTGCGGTAAAGCTTTTAGACAGCAAAGTGCTTTATGTATTCATAATCGATGCCATTTGCCTGAAACTATGAAGAATAGATTTCCATGCGACCAATGTGATAAAAGGTATAACCTATTTTTTTTAAATAACACATTTTAGAAAATTTTTATATGTTAATAAAAAAGTTTATTTTTTTAGGTTCTCGACAAAACCAAATCTTGTAACACACAAACGTATTCATTCTGGTGTCAGAAACTTTACGTGCGATCAATGTGGTAAGAGCTTCATACAAAAAGGAAATTTAGAAGCTCATTTCCTAACTCATTCACCAGATAAGCCATACAATTGTTCTCAATGTACAAAAGCGTAAGTAAAAATATACATATTCTTTTTTTTTTTAAATCTATAATTAAGTTTAATATGTTTAAAATTTTTTACAAGTTTGGTATTCTTAAAAATTTTAATATTTTTTCATGTAACAATTGAATGAAATTTTAGTTGCCTCTTTCATATTTAATACACTTCAGAATAGCATAAAAATATCATTATTATCATGATGATGAGATAAACCATAGAATAAAAGTTAGAAATGAATTCGGAATCTAAGAATATAAACTTCCAGATTTAAAACACCCTTACAATTGAAAAAACATGAAACAGTACATACTGGGGCTAAGCCGCATCAATGTGCTGTATGTGGACGAACTTTTAGAGAGAAAGGAACCTTGAGAGAACATCACAGAATTCATACCGGTGCAATGCCGTTTACCTGTGAATTCTGTGGAAAGTGCTTCCGTTTCAAAGGGATATTAACTGTAAGTTATCATTATGAAATCTAATTACACTTTGCTCTACTTAATGCGATTATTTCACATTCGCAGACACACAGGCGACAACACACCGGAGAGCGTCCATACAGTTGTTTGGAGTGTCAGCATCATTTTACGAATTGGCCAAATTATAACAAACACATGAAACGTAGACATGGAATTAATACTTCTCACACTAAGCATCTAACCAATAATCAACAATTGCAACAGCAGCAGTCGACAGAACAAACGCAAACTCCGATACAACAGCAGTCTGCTGAAGAGGATCCACTTCCAATACCTCAAACAGAATCAACGACAGTACAAGTAGATATACATGTTTTTATAAGTTTTTATTTGTTAAGTATTGTTTGTTTTATTGCATCACAATCCTGAATGAATCAAAGGTTTCAAATTGATTTCATTATAATTTTTATGAGAAAAAAATTATAAGCAGCATCCTATATATTCTCCACAGAATTCAAATTTTTTAATAATTTTTTTTAGAAACTTTCAAATAGTGAATATTTAAGTGCCTTTAAAGTTAAGTAGCATATAATTTTATCATTTAGATGTTGAATTATTAATAACATTCTATTTTATGTATGTACATCAATAATAATTGAAGTAATAATAATTGAAAAAAATATAAGATAAATCACATTTTATTCAAGATAGACTATATTGAATTGAAAAATGTATGAGAAAGCGCAAATCTTATTGTTTAGATAATTTACAGCTGTTTGCAAGCAGCATTAACGCAAAGGATTATTTCAATGTTGTATTTTTACAGGTAATACAAGCAGTTCCTCATGCTTCAGCATCACAACCGATAGTCATCCAAGCTATTCCAACAACTGCTATTCAAACTTTCCAAACGGATGTCACTAGCACTGTCCAAGAAACGGTATTCAGAGATCGAAACACATATTTCAATACAGTGCCAGGATTACAAAACTTTTTGCCAACGAACTTGCCGTATAACTTTTACAGCATTCCTAATGTTACGGAAAATGATTTAATTCAACATAGGTAAAAGTTAAGATGAAACTTGAATAAAGACGACTATGTTTTTGTGCCAATTGATTAAAATTGGAAAATATGCGACACACAATAACGTATTAAATCAATATCAAATTTATAAATTTGTTTATTTTATGGGCTAAAAATAAGATTCTTATTGTTTAGATATGCAAACAGAAAAATCAATAATTATTTAAATAATTAGTTCGCATGTCATAATTAAATTATGTTATAATTTAAATAATTAGTTCGCATGTAATCCACAAAATCTAAAAGCTAAAAGATTGGAACAAAAACATGGGAACTAGTTAAATGCATAAGTATATAAATAGTATCAGCCTTTTGTATAGAATCAGACAAAATAATTATATACGTTTTATATTGTACCATTATTAGTATTGATAATACTAGATCATTGTATATATATATACACTTGTTTAATCATTAATTATCAAATATACTTGGTGAACTCATTTCCTAAAAATTTTTATAATAAAAAATGTATATTGTATTTCCCCAACTCACGTATACTACAAATGTTTGTGTTCTCATTGTGACTTTTTACGATATCTAAAATTTTATTTTCAAATTTTCCAAGTTTTACATAATTTATGCATTATCCAATACTGGTATAAACATTTTACATTATTTATCAAATCAATTATTGAATCTTGCTCTTCTTTGCTCGATAACTAGACAGTGAAGAGTTCCCTAACAGGGTTGAAGATCACGTGTAGGATTAATGCTAGATATCGAGAGGGAGGGAGACTCGTATCGCTCAATACCGTATCTACATGACTACATGTCGAAATCTGATTGCACAAGCATAAGTATTAACATCTGCTTTTTTATCACGGAGCGGAAATTAGTTTGAAACATCACGTCATAGGTAACGTACATTTTCGGGCGAGCTGCTATTTTTTGTCGAATAATAATTCTCATATTTTTCGAAATACAAAAGAGATCCTTATAAGAATTCCGGCGGATTATACCGTAGATAACCTAAGAGAATCAGTGATTAGAATGGATTTTCATGATGTCACTCATTGCATTTTCGACATGGATGGTTTATTACTAGGTAAGAACATTTTGGATTGTTATAAATAATATTTACACAATTTTATACTCTATAACGATTTCTATATTAATTGACCCAACAAACGAGAATGGATTAAGATGGATTAAAATTTTTTTCTATCCGAATGCATATTTTAAATAGCAAATATTTTTTTTGGATTTAATTGGATTTAATTGGATTCAATTAGATTCAATTAGATTCAATTGGATGCAATTGGATTGCAAAACTGCATTTCCTATTCAAAATTTTGAATTGAATAATTGACAATGTGTGTATTGTACAGAAAAAGCTAATATTATTTTTAGATTGAAAGGCATAGAAATATGCTCCATGCAATTCCTATAAATAAATAAAAATTCAGGAAAAGTTCATTTTAATATTAGTAAATCAATATTTCTAAAAATCTGAAAATTTATTTCAATTCATTCCAGTTCATTCTCATTTGCTGGGGAAATTTCACCATGTCATTGTGCTACTATACAATATGATGACATAAAGATTATGCGTTTCGCGGATTTTCTCCGTGTCCAGATCCATTCTTGGAATGCCAATGTTCCATGAACCTTGCAGTTCATCAGAGCGAGGAGCAGTCTGTATCAAACACATAATCTTTATATAGAAAGCACTCGTGGAAGTTTCAAGAATATGATGACATATTTTTGTAATGACATCAATTTCTTTTGACAATCGTGACATTGAGATATTTACAGAAATTTATTTTTTAAAATAATTTATATTAATTTATTTAATTTTCTTTATAACATGTAGATACAGAATCCATATATACAATGGCGTACAACCATGTCACTCAGGAATATGGGAAAACGTATGGCTGGGAGCACAAAGCGAAAATTATGGGTAATAAAACTACCGAAGCTCTGCAAACTTTAATAGAAATGTTACAGCTTCCGATTACAGTGCAATCATTTGAAGATAAGCTCGCTCCTATATGCAAAGAAGTATTTCTTCAATGTAATCTTATGCCAGGTAAATTATATATATATATATATAAGACGAAAGTGAATCAGCATTGTATTCTGATTGATTTTAATTGTAGGTGCAGAAAAATTGTTGCAGCATCTTAAAAAGAATAATATACCTATCGCACTAGCTACAAGTTCAAGCGAGGAGAGTAGCGATTTAAAAACTCAAAAATGGAAACATTTATTCGACCTATTCAACCATAAAGTATATGGTGGTTCTGACCCAGAAGTTATCCGAGGAAAACCACATCCAGATATATTTTTGATTGCTGCAAAACGTTTCCCTGATAATCCTGATCCTTTAAAGGTTTGTTGTATATTTCAATACATATTTTATACATATATTTTTAAATCAAAATTCAAATAAAAAATTATTTATTTATCTGTATATAGTGCCTAGTCTTTGAAGATTCACCGAATGGAGTACAGGCTAGTATCGCTGCTAAGATGCAAGTGGTAATGGTGCCAGATCCTCAGCTTCCTAAACACCTCACCAACAACGCAACGTTGGTCTTAGAAAGTTTGGAAGACTTCAAGCCAGAAGACTTCGGTCTACCATCATTTATAGCATAAAAATATAATTAAACCATTTTCCTTCCTATATACAAAGAAAGTATAGATTGTAAAACAGAATATTAGAACATATTAGATCCTTATAAATGAGGCAAATAATTGTTGGCGAAAATCAGAAAAAGCCTGCAGGCAGGTTTTAATCATTAATTAGCATTAATAAAGTCTGACTGATGTACATAGATCTGATTTGAAAAAAGAAAAGATAATATTATGTTCTGCAGATATATATTTTCATATAGCATATGGAAATTATCACTGCCTGAAATCGAAAACTTATATGGGTGCACATATCGCAAAAGATAATTCTTCGTTCCCTTCCATGTTTATTAATAGGATGAAGTTCCAATTATATATAAATCTTTCGTGCTATATATTTATTAATAGCATGAAGTTTTAATTATAGACATATTTATGTATCGATTATATTTACTAAACGTTAACTCTTGAGTTAACGATCAGGAAGTATTAATTAATCGGACAGACTTATTTTTCAGACAAAATTTAAAATAAAATACAAAGTTTAATATCGTAAAGTGATAATAAAATTTATGTTTAGCAAAGTTCTTCGAATCAGTAAAAAACTTAACACTGCAATATTTAAAAAAAAAAGATCGCAAAAATATTTTTGACTGATTTTTTAATTCTCCCTTGTCTTTGAGTCTTAAAGTGTAGAGAATATTGCACATATTCTATAAAATATTAGTTGTTTAATGTATAAAAATTAGATACACAAAGAAAAAGTAAATATTTTGTTGTGAGAAGATAATTCTTTGTGCAATTTTTTTTAAAATAAAATTTTAATTAAATATTTTATTAATAAATCTTTAATAAATTAGTTTATATCTTTCTTTCATATATATATATATATTAACATGCAGTATACATAAATATTGATAAAAAAATTATTATCACACAAAATCAGACAGATTCCTGTCAATGCCTTCTTTCATTTGATACAACTATTTTATTAAAACACTATACATATTATAATACATACAAGATTAACACAATAAAATATATCTATTTTTGAGATGCCAATTCTTGAACTCTTCCAAGTATCTCTTCGGACTTTAGATTTGATAGAGGCATGCACCGTTCTATGCCATATTCTGCAAAATTAATAATTTACAGGGATTATGATTATATAATTTATGAGAATTAAAACTGCATTCTGTTATTCACTGCATGTATCGAAAATCTATAATATACATAATGTAAATTATGGATTTTCAGTATATGGAGTGATACTGGAACTAGCTTAAATAAACAATATTTATATTAGAAAAAAGAAAAACAAATGTAAACAATTTGTAAATCAACTTGATATTAGATACTTTCTATTTAGGAGACATAATCGACACAAATGTCATTCTAATTTTGTTATTTACAGAATGCCAAGGATAGCAAGCCATTTTTGTCAATTATGAGTGCTTTCCATTTGACACAAGTTGACACAAGTGTTGTTTTAATGTTTGTCACTCTCTGAATATCAAGAAGGATAAAACAACATTTGTGTTGATTTGTATCATTAAATGGAAAGCACCCTTGTTTCCTAAAGAAACATAATTGATATTGTGTCTTAGATTTTTACATACCATAACGCGCATACAGCTTCGGCTCAATCGATGAGCATTCCCTGATTAAAACGGGAAATCTTGGATTATTTTTCTTTAATGGTACATACTGTTGCTCGATGAAGTCTCTGCAAGGGTCATACACAAAAATTAACAGATTGTAATTAAATTGGATCGCTGACAGAACGTCCGCCTATGTCATGCAACTTTTTTTTTACCTAACGCCTTGACTAGATTTGGACGTTTGGCAAAGAAGGATCCTCAACTCTTTCAAGTGCTTTCCGAATTTTACAGTAGCCATTTTTTTATAACTAAGAACTTGGGAAAATATAAATCACTTTCATCACAATTTCAACCATACACAATTTTTTGTTTTGGTTAAGTTAGGTTAGGTTAGAATTCCGTTGTTATATCATTGTTTGATTCACTAGAAAGTCTAGAGACTTTTAGGCTCCACATCACAGACTCTTGCATAATGCATAATACATAGGACACGGTCAACGCGATGCGTTGCAAACGCTTTGAAGCGTTTTTTAACTGGTCAGTTTGTAAAATTCTTTCTTCTAATTGGTCCATCAAATGCTTCAAAGCATTTGTAGCGAGATTTTGACCACAGCCATATTGCATAAACGAATCAATTAAAAGCCATTCCACACAAATTTGCATAGCCATATAAATATATGCATAAAGAAAATCATCCAATCGTATTTTACGTTTGACCTTATGACAGAAATGTGATTGGATAATTTTCTTTATGCACATATTTATGCGGCTATGCAAGCTTGTGTGGAATGGTTCTAATCAGAATCTTTCCTTTCCTCCCATTCCGTAGAAAAGAAGAATTTTGATTAATTTCCTTATACATTATGCATTATGCTTTATACAAGAGTCTGTGCTGAAATCATTTAAATAAAAGTCTGGGTATCAATTATGAAACTTTTTTCCTAAGATGAAAAGTGAAAAGTGAAAATTTTTTCCATTAACTTCAATGGTTGAAATTTTCACCTTTCACTTTCCATCCTAAAGATAAAGTTTCACGATTGATACTCTCGACATTTTCAACTGTTTCCTGATAGGATAATCTTGAACTAAACAAACATAGCGAAACATTACAATTAGGAATTTCGTTTCAAATATACGACTTACATACATAATGTATCAATTGTTTTATCCTTCTTTAATATTTGGTAAACATTATAAAAGTAAAATGATATATCAGTGTGTATTATGTGTGAAACAAAACGCACACATAATTTAATAATTAGCATTCCAAGGAACAATTAAAATCAATAAAAATCAAAATGACAACAAAATGACTTTATTTTTGATGCTTAAAATCAATAAAGAATCAAATTTTATAACAAAAAAATCATTTTCATGTACATACGTTTATTTTGACTTTCTCTTGATTTGATGTATTCTTTAGAAGAAAGATCTTTATTATATAAGATACTGAGTTCATTTTGGATAAATGCTAGAAGTTTATGGGCATAATTTAAAAAAATAATAGGTCATTTTGAAGGGAATTTAATAAACTTTAAAATAATATTATATAAAATTTAATTCAAATTCCAATCTTTTTGAAAATTAAAGAAATGTAAAAAGTGAGCAAATCGCATAGTCGAAAAATTGTGCTCCTAATATGTCCTGAGAAATCGATAGTAAAACGCAAAGTATATCAGTATTGCAACTAAGAACTTTATTTAATGTTCTTTAATACAACACAACTAGTGTGTGCAAAAAATAAGTATACGATACATTATATCCAGAATTCATCTTCTAATTGAAATTAAGCTAATCATCGCCGAAATAGACATTTGACGTTCATTCCGATTGTCTTTTTTGTTATTGTACAATAACATACTTTAACAACGATTTTCACTATGACTTGGGAGAATGGGTTATTTCATATTAGAAATACTCTAGGTATCTCATATTACGATTTGTACCTTTGATTTGACGATTTTACGAAATCTAATTTCTGTAATTAAGTAATTTAACATATTCCGTATTTTTCTATTAGTACGATATCTTATTTTAATTACATTATAAAGAATTTATTATCAAATATTTATTTATTAAACAAGGCTTACAATGATTACAGGCATGATCTAATGAATTTTCTACTAAATAATTTTCAATCCAAGAGAAATAAATTCATGATGGAACCAATAGATAGCGTTTATTAGTTTAACAGACACACCGCTATCTCAGACGCTTATCTCATAATAGGGGGCTTTCCTCTATATTTATATATAATAATATAATAACTACTATTTAAATAAAGCTACTTTATTACAGATAACTCGTTAATTACAAGGTGACGAAATTACTTATTTCTTTTCCAAATCAAGCAACTATTATATATTGTAATAATACTATAAATATCTTAAATACTATTGTTAGTATAAGCGATATTATTATATAAAAAAATAATATTTAGACAATATTATATCTTTATCAATAGAGACAATTAATTTAAATACATATGCTTGATATGTATTTAATATAATAACTGCGGTTATAAAAATATTTTATAAACGATTTCAAAGATCGTTTCAAATTACATAATATTATATAAATTATTTTTCAATACAGAAGAATAACATATCATGTGGATTCTGTTATAATATACATACATAGCTTCTAAACAGCTTCTATTAAGAAATTATTAAACATTATAGCATTAAAAAATATTAGAAATAATTGAAAATACCTAAAAACTTATTTACGAATGGCAGTAATAAGTAAAAATAATATTTTTTTAGAAAATTTATGCAGATAAATGTTTTTTTATTATATTTTTTTTTGATTGATTGGATGAAGAGTTGATCATTAAAGTTGATGCTCTTCTAAAAAAACAATTTTTTAAAAATGTCTAAATATCCTTTAAGTTCATTTTTACGCTTTTCTATCAATTTTAATTACTTTTGAAGTTTTCGGATCATGATCAAAATTAACATCCGAGAATACACTTTTATAATATATTTTAGAATACTTTTATCTGAAAC
>Ga0157364_1000553_pt1 | contig 26579 bp, 11 predicted proteins | sample AttsexASBM2_FD_111476 | JGI IMG/M metagenome (GOLD analysis project Ga0157364, IMG submission 111476) | Fungus gardens microbial communities from leaf cutter ant in Ribeirão Preto, State of São Paulo, Brazil - Atta sexdens ASBM2 | ecosystem: Host-associated > Fungi > Mycelium > Unclassified ... | reverse complement strand
ATTTCAGTTTTTATCGAGCAAAAGAAATCGCAGTAAACGATTGTATCATTATTTGCGTTAATCTACAACCGACCGATTATTCGATTCGATTCTTATATCGTGTGAAATAAATGTAAATATCAATATTACTTCTTCTTTATCCACAACTGTTAGACGGAGTAATTGACAGATAATGACTTGACATTAGACACGGAAAATGTTGTTAAACGCCAAAGAGCTGACGGATCAATGTTATATATCGTTAATGGACCGATACACTATCACGCATCAGTCATTATCATCACTGCCATAATAATTCGCAGGTGCCAGGTGGTAGTTGCTGCTGATGGTGGTGTCTTCTTCTTTGCCTCGTAACTACTTATAATAGACCAGCTATAATAGACTTATTACGCGTAATCGCGGTGGCGGCTTGTCTATTAGGAGGATCATTATAGGAAACTTCGCGACAAATTAATCTCAGCAATTTGCTCTGGCTGCTGCGCATTAAGGGCGCATCGTCTAACATCCACCCAGATGATCATGATAGAATATTTCTCGTGCGCGTGAAATGGACATTTAACTCTTCACCTTAGAATGGATCGTTTCGCGCTCCAGGTCGACGATTAACCTCTTGCCTTCTCGGGTATTATTGGCATGTAATAACGAGCGTGATTAGTGTATTTTTCACAGAAAACAAACGCAAAAATTTTGAGGGTATTCATTAAATTTGCACCGTTAGGCTGGAATACACAGACACAGTCGATTATCTTGCGTTTCACACAAAACCAAGAGTTTACAACTGGGTTTTATAACTGGATATTAACTAATAGTGATCTATGTGAAATGTAAACAATACTTGCGTTCCAATTAATTATTCTATTCGGTCTGTCTTCGATTTACTTAATTTTTTTATTATTAAAAATATTACATTCTACGAGTGTCATTTTGAGTACTATTTCTTCAATATAGATTCTGTCCTGTCCATTTCAACCAATATAGATTAATTTTAATCTTGATTTAATTTACTCTTCATCCTTTTCTAATTCTTAGAACTAGAAAAGATGAAAAGTAAGGTAAATCAAGACTAAAGTTAATGTACAGTGATAGAAGACAACTATTGACACTACTGCAAATTAAACGTCGATTAGCTTAATCGAAGATTGATGACAGAGGCCCTAATATATTCCAATATATTCAAGAAGAAAACTAATACAAAATGTTCCCGTGGCAGATTCTTACTTCGCAGATCCAATCTTTTTTCGCGCAATGTTTCGCTTAAAACACTGTCAAGTCATCCTCATCGGATGCACCGAAGCGCGAACGTAAGTGAGTCACAAGAATAGCGGAATCTTCGACGATGGCCTGTTCGATTTGAAGAGCGACATGAGCGATGCCCCCCAAGGCGTTCGCTATCTTCTCGACATTCTCGCTAGATAGTAAAATAAAAGCAACGTGTGTTCGAGAGTACGCGATCGTATTGATGGATGCTGCGAAATGAGGCTACGAGAAAATCGCATCATCACCATCATCATCTGAGCCACCACCACCTGCCATCGTCTGCACCGTTCGATATCCCCAAAAGAGTCGATGCTCCTTCGAGATCGCAGCCGAGTTACCTGCGCCACTTGGTGCCGCGTTATCGTCACGTGTACTTCTCGTTATTCGTTATTCGGTTGCAACGTTCTAGCGAGAGCTAAGTGATAGATGACAATGCCGCTGACGATCTGTCACAACGATAGTTTCCTGGTAACGAACGTACAGGTAAATCTTTCGATGGCGCTTTCTGGGATTAGCGCAATCTAGGATAAGATTTGGCCATCAAAATAATATTGCTTTGTTTTCATAAAAGATTATTTAGGAAGTTCTTTCTTTCACTTTGATCGATTAGAGTATCAAATTTAATGTTTTATTGATGAGTATTTTAAGAATTTACATTGATACACTCAAGTCCCATTTTGCTCGATACCGAATTGTTTCGTTGTTCGATTTCTAAATCTAACTCAAGCTAAATTTGAAGCGAGATATTGTATTTATTTTTTCTAATATAGAAATTCTTATTTAATTTAAATTAAGAGATTTATTTAATAATGGTCGATGAAAGTATTTTACAATGTATATGATCGATTTTTAAAATCCACAGATATGGAAATAATTATTTTTTTAAATAATTAATTTGGAAAAGCATGTCGCTAAATTCTTTTCACGAGGGATTCTGTTCTTTTCACTTAGAATTTTTAAGTATTATAAATAGTACTTTTCAGTCAATTTTTCAAATACTAACGCTTAGAATATCATGAATGTACCGTAATACCGCAGACAGCGCGTCTAACTGTTCCTCTTGATCATTCAAGTTTAAACTGTGATTGACTTTAAATCTGTTTAGAAAAACGCTGACTATTATAACGTCGTCATAACTCTGTGTGTGTATGTGTGTGTGTGTGTGTGTGTGTGTGTGTGTGTTTGTGTGTGTGTGTGTGAGATGTAACTTACAACTTTGTAATATACGTACTGTATGACTACATTGTACTTTGTGTCCTAATTTGCTTTTGGACCGCCTAATGTGTGAGATCTTCCAACTTTACAATATACGTGCTGTACGATTACATTGTATTTTACGCCCTAATTTGCTTTCGGATCACCTAAATTGAATTTTTATAAATAAAAATCATATTTAAAATATGATTCATTGTATTCAAAATTATATTTAAAATAAGATACGAACGACCGTTAACTTCGTCAACAATTAATCAAAATCTTTTTTCGAACGCCATATGGCCTTATCGATTCGATAAATCTCGCGAGGGAATTATAAAAATTATGAACCTTACGGGACTCGTGTTGCTATAGACGATGATTGTCATTGTTGATGGAGCACGATAAGAAATAAACATTTCTGTAATTGATGCATAAAGCCGGTTATATTATATGTATAAGATGCAGAACGTGGATTGCAGGTTGCAGCTTGCAGCCAATCCGATGCATCAATTTTAAAAGTGACGCTTCGAGATTGGCCGGATGCAACAAATTTGCAATCTGCGACTCGTGATCTGCGTCTGTAGAACCGGCTTAATATACCACAAGTGCGAATAAAATACTTACCGCAGGCGCACGGCAAATACATAGCAATTTGCGCTACGTAATGATACTAATTTCACCGATTCCATGAAATTAGGATTATGCTGCACTAATGCTATATCCTTTCTGTGAGACCAATTGCATGAATTTTTTTTTTCTATTTAAGTTCATATGCACAGTTTCACGCGATTTAACTTTATACTTTATGATAAAATCGATTTGATACGCAAATGATTTTTGCTTTTATTCGTGCGTTGGTTTCTTCAAAAGATTTCTCTCTTTATCTTCAAAATGCACTCTAGATACGTTGCATCAAAAGTGTAAAAAACACAAAATTTGAGACTAGTCCACAATAAAACACTAAATACTTAAAAGTTTATTTCATGCCTTATTCAATATTTTTTAATTTTATTATTAATTTGAAAGCAAATATATATTTTTAGCATAATTGATTAACATAATATTGTACAATTTTAAGAAAATGGATTATAAAGCCTTTATTTAAAAACAGAATTGTTTTAGAAGCTGGAAGAGTTTTCTATCATTAAAAATAAATAAACTTATAATTAGATTACTCAAATTAAAAAAAAAATAATTAAATATAAAAGTGACTGTTTTGACGAAAAAAGTATTGAATATTCTTTACTGTTTTTCTTATAGTAAAAAATTTTGTAAAAAAATACTTCTTTAAAATTATTTTTCATTTCATTATAAAGCAATGAGTAAAATAAGCAATAAAAATATTTATTAAATTACAATATAAAATATATAAGTTTGATTTTATTCCATATAGCAGACATTTTTAATGAATGATTTGAAACTTTTTTGGCAATGCATATCAATAAAGTCGATCATTTGAATAACTCATTGAAATAAAAAATACATTAAAATAAAAGAATAATTCTTTTGTTTACTTTTTATAAAAAAAAAATAGATACATATAATGATTTACATGAAGAAATTTTCTACTACATAAATGAGAATATTCCTCTATAAGCGTCATTAAGCAAATTAAGCTTTTGTAAAGAATCCATCGCGAAACATTGTTGCCAAAGTATACTCACGATGTCTTCTGTACCTTTCACCTCTTCAATCTCTTTTGGCATCCTTTGTATTAGCTCGCGCCAAACGCACCATTATCGCGTTATTCTCGAATCAAACACATGTCTCTGTTCCGGGATGCACGATGATCTTCAAGCTCGTTAACCGCGCGACGAGTGACGCTTTTAGCCAGCTGTCGCATACGTTGACTCTTGACTCGTGACTTTCTCACTGCAATTTGTATTATGCACGAGGATTCTGCGAGCAGTAGAGAGATGCATCGCCGACCGGGGAGAGGAGAAAGAAACGAAGTAACGTTGATCTTTTTGAAGGATTGTAGTGCGTCAAGAGTGTGCTTGTGCATGCGTTCAGCCGGACTTGCATTCGCGAAAGTAACGGAACGAATCAAAGAGGAACTTATTAACCAATCTCGAGTACAACCGCCACTTATTATTATGCGCACTATAATTGTTATATCCTGTTCGTTGCGGATCACTATCCGATGCCAATGTCGATCGCCAGTGCAAATAGGCCATCAAAAATATTACTCGCTTAGAATTTAGCCTCAATACTCGATTACTTTATTAAGCGATTCATTATGTGAAAGCGAACCCTTATCAACATTGTAGAGAATGTAATTCTTTAAGGTTCATTAAATATCTATCGCAAGAATTAATACGAAATATCGTATGCACTTTTGAAACGATGGGAGATAAAAGAAAAATCGAGGCTAATTGGAAGCTTAGTTTAATAGCTATTTCGAAATATTATTTTTTTATTATGCACATAAATATTGTTTCACTCGTTGAAATAATTACTATTTCTCAGCAGAAATTGAAATCGAATTAACGAATGGAACAAATAATAATTTTGCAAAAATAAAACTAATAAAAATAATAGTTGCATTAAGTAATACCTTTTAATCTTATCTTAAAAGCTTTCTAATTTGTTTGAAAATGTCTTAATCGCATCATGAGACTGTAATTACAAATTGCAATTAAAATTAAACAGAGAAAATGATTACGACACGTAATAAAAAACGTTTTACATTTTTTTCAAGAATTAACTAATTCTTTGTCGGATCAATGTTACATATAAAATGACACACTGGAAGAAAAGATTGGCTGCAGCAAATTAGATAGTAAAATATGATATAGCATTTTTAATGGTTGCTGCAACCAATTAAAAATTATGGCTATGCCATATTTAGCCAAGCTTTCCTTTCAGTGCAATTTTAGATGATTTGTTCACGACTTGTTCGCGACATTTGTAATTATTTCATTTGTTAAGTAAAACGTACATTTCATAATATAACATATTTCATTAAAAACTAGAAAAATTATTTTTATACAGAATTGCGTAAGTGGAAAATCCGGTGTGAATCACCGATGAGTTAAATAAAATGTGTCGCAATCGATTTCGCGATGTGAAATTGCGTTAGCATTACACGAACAATATAATAATTATAAATTTATAAATGATTACATATATAATGGAACCGCGCGTGATAAAGAATTTGCTGATTTCGCCGTCATTAATTACACGGCACTACACTCACGGTAATTGCTAGCTAGGTATTTAACGCGCCGAAGAATCAAAACTTTTACTTGAAGAAGCCGCGTACGTTCTGGCAGGACATAATGGAATAGCTTTTATTGTGTAGCTTCAACTACGCAACATCGCACGCGCCAGCTGTCTTAATTATTTCAAAAGCGTTTCCCTTTGCATGCATTACATTTTTTATCTATTGTGACAAGAGAATAATATATAAAAAAATCGTTCTCTATACAAATAAGATTGAACGAGTAATCGCTCGCTTAACATGCAAATCTCTTCTCTCATTCATGAATCAATATATTAAATAACATTTATATGTATCGTTCGATGTTGAGTTGATTAATAAACTCGAATTAAAAAAGAATTAAGAGTTGTAGTCTATAATTTATTATGATACAATGGAAACATGAAAAAAAAAATCATGCTAATTAAATTGAAAATGGACCTTTTCAATTCAACTTTTTAAAATTCAAGCAATAAGAGAATGATTCGAACTTTCAATATTGTATAAATACATCGATGAGAGATTAATCAATATTTCAGTATATTATTCTGTTCTACATAGTGTGATTTTCTCGTTTCGAGACCGAGATATAAATTGGAATAACAGGTGCCGAACGTGATGATCCCTTGGTAATCCTTAATAATTTACGAGCAAGGGAGTACAAATCCGTGATTACTTGATGCCGCGGGCACTATCGCCACAGAAATAGACGTATAAATTCTTTCAGCGAAAGTTACACACATTTCTCCGGCGACCCGGCAGGCCAAAGAAAGAAAGTAGCAAGAAGAAGCGAGGTTCCACTTTTCCGGCTGCTGCGTATCAGCCAAATATTGTATCTATACGAACGCACGTTTCTTATATTACTTTCTCTTATCTTTCCAGCGAGCAATGAGCAGCATGACAAAGACAGCCTAAACGAGACCGGAAGTACAACGGGTGGCACCGTGGAGGGCGCGCCGAGTGGTGGCCCCAGTAGGGGTGACAAGATCAAGGACAAGGAAGACCATGCATCCGCGCAGGCATCCACCTCGGCACCACCGACGAGATCCTTGGTCTCCAGAATCCTGGCGAGGGCACGGTCGCCCGAAGATCTACTAGATCATTCGGAACCCTAGTAAAATCTCATATATTTTCATCTCATTATACATATATCACTTACGGAGATTCTTTTCTTTATTTTGTATGCGTGTTTATTTTGTATGTAGGGGAGATCGGAGTCAGTTGAATATAAGGATAAGCAGAATAATCGAGGCTACATTAAAAGAAAAAAACACGTAAACGTGTCTGAGCATGTAGCAGCGAAAGTTTACTATTGTCGCTAAAGTTTACTATAACATGTTGCGAACACATTTATGATAGAAGTTATACTACAATTTTAAAAACTCGTACACCTAAGTAAATATTTTTATTCTTAAAGTTTTTGTTTTACAATCATATATGATTGTCTGAGATATTTGGTTTCTACTTAGATAGTAAGTAGAGATCTTACTTAATAAAGTTCAACAGATTTTTTTTGTTTGTGTCTTTGTTATATATCGTATATTGTTAATGTTTTTAAAAAATGAACAAATGGAGATAGTAGACTAACTACAGCATGGAATATGACTCATTTAGTGATGACTCTTATAGTACCTACTCAAAACTTTATTCCTTTAAAGAGATTTTCCTCAGTCGTAAATGTTATAAGTTCTTTCATGTCCAATCTCGAAAACTATTCGACGTGTTTTTGCACGAAATGAAACAAATTTTGCAAAAAGAAGTATTGTTTTGTCCTGCGAAGCGAATGTCTGTGTTTAAAATATATTTTTATAAAAGTTTTATTAGAGATGTAGCCAAAGATGTAGCTTAAAATATATTAATCTTATTTTAATAATCTTAGTCGAATTACCCCGGTCTCGGGGTTAGTTGAATCAGATAGAATGCATTAGAAAAATGCATTTTTTTCATATTAATTATCAGTTTCCCCTTATTATTAAAATATTATTAGGTAGTCAAATGTATGTAGTAATGGTGTAGAATTCATTTTTTCGATAAGTCTCTTAATTTTGTCTGTAAAAATTCGAAACTCAAAAATGAGTCTATTAGCCCCGATCTCCCGTACTGAAAAATTTTACATTGATTTCCTTTTCTGCTCTTATTTTCGTATATTAATTTTCATATATTAATTTGTATAAATTCGTATATTAATTTTTAAGTACTATTAGAATAAAATGTAGCGATGATCTTAGGTAATACTTTGACTATATGCTTATCTTAGCAAGTAACTGTATTCAATACAGTTTACATTAAATGTTACATTAAGTGTTATGTTTTTTGCTGACAATGAGTTCAATATTGAAAACTGACAATCGAAATCGAAAATATTTCTAAATATTAATTAAAGATATAAGACCTTTTTGAATATTTACAGTGCAAATGTAATTATTTACAAACAGCAAATAGACTATATATAGTACAGTCGATCTTATGTAATTCTCAAAGAGATTTTTGATTGTTAATTTTGAACTTATATTTTGTGTTACAGCTCGCAATTATGGATAGTTCTCTCCAACGTGTATGGCGAGTTGATCGTCGTGTTAACGTTGGCGGTGTGCTTGGCCGAGGTCATGGACACGCCTGTACCTTTGCTCAGCTTGCAGGTACAAGTGATCGAACTTGTTTGACTGGATCTCATAAATAAGTCATCTTATCGCGGATACTGCATTTGCCAAGAAAGCGAGTGTGCTCTGGGATAACATGCAACGCATTCAAGTCTCGAAAGTAACGTTCGTGATGTCGGATTTAGAATTATCGTACCGTTACTTCACATAATCTGGAGAAAGTCTGTCGATTGGACAGCCTTGAACTAAAAACTCATCGATTCAGGATTTCTGCGGAAAATGCTAGGGTCCCATTGCAATGAATAATTAATTGCTCGTTTATATATATAAAAAATCACATAATATCCACAGTTCATAGCAAGTAGACTTCATTAAAAACATGCAAAAAAATTATCTATATCGTTTTGAAGTATCACGATGTAATTATTTTAAAAAATTTGCAATGTCATTTAAATTGATTTAATCTGAAGTTCAATTAATAAAATTTTTCATTTTATTCTATATATTATATTTTATTTAGATTTACTAATAGATCTTCCGTTAAAAAGATTAATATAATCTTTTATTTACGTAATTTTGAAGCACAATCTTGAAAATCAAATCTTCGCTTTAATCTCTGAAAACATTTTTAATGCAAAAAATAAGAGACAATTATGCATTATATACTGAGAATATTGCCGGAGTATTAGAACTACATACATAACAGGATTTATCAGGATTAAAACCGCATAGCGGTTCAACATATATATATCGGAACTATGTCAAATAATCTCTACTGAAACGGGTATTTGTAAATGTGCACGTTACGAGATTACAAAGAGCTTTCATTTACATAAATTATAGATTAGGAAGAAACGTAGATGAAACGGTACAACGTCAACAAGTTTCAAGATAGTTCGCTACGTTTATCAGTCCAATGATCTTTTCCGCGCGGGTGGTCCCCCCGTTCAAAGATACTCCTTCAAATCATATTCCTAGTATTTGTATTTTGCATAACGGGCCCGTTCCACTACACGAAGTAGTTACACAACTGTGTCTTTCAGGGAGTATTTCTCATGTACCTTTACGTGGGCAGCATCGCAGTCATCATTGGCATTTATATATGGGTACTGGTTGATAGCTGCGGCAGCTTAAGTCGAGGTGGTAATGGGCTCGGAGACGCGGAACTCGGTGGCGCATCACTTACCAGATTCGGATCATTAAAACGGGCACACATCTCCAGAGCTAGAACGGCGCCAACCAGTTTTTATATACGAGTCGGAGCGCTTTGTAAGAGATAATGTTAATCCACTTAAAGAATACTGGCACGTAGTTTCTAAATTATTTGGTACTTTTATTCATCATGAAAATTCAACTTTAATAGTTGACGAAAATTTAATTCGGCGTTTGTTACAAATATAATTTTAAATTTATTTAGGATTCTTATTGTTGCTAGATTTTGCTCCGTTAGAAAATTATAAAGTAAATTTTTAATTATAAATTATCTAGCGTGTATGTTTTCAGTGTTCGGTCTGGCGACGCTGGTCTTCAACGGTTTAGAGATGGCGATGCACTCGATGATGCAGGGTGCCGAGTGCTTAACCGACGTCATCTTTGTGCATCCGGTGCTGCACGGCTTGTTCACCTTCTTACAGATGCACTTTCTCTTTGTAAACTCGCAGGTAGACTAAGCATTAGTCTTACGTTAATTACATTACACCCAGTGCTGAGCTCGCGGCTAGACAATGCGTGAACGCGTTTCTTCGTTGCGCTCTGATGCGTTGACGGCTACGTATCACTAACATGATCATGTATCCGTTCGAATCTAAACGAAGGATTTTTAAAAGGATTTTTAAAGATTAAAGCTTTATTGTCTTTACGCTTTGTTTTTTAGGTACTCGTAGAACGCTTTGGTCTTGCAGCCAGATTTGGCTTCACACATCTTGCAGCTACAAATGTCGCGGTCTGGGCGCGTCTCGTGATTTGGGATACCGCGCAAGAATGGACTTATTTTGTACACTTGGCACAACACGAACAGCAAACATCTGTATCTCCCTTGAGTCTTCGAGGATTTCCGGGATCCTTGACAAGACAATCGCGGGATCTTATAGGTATAGATTTCATTCTTCTTACTTTGGCGAATAAGTTTTTCAAAAGTAATCATGCAATACTACTCATATATATTCAAATTATGGATTAAATTTTTGGACTCAAATGGATAGAAATACAAAATGTGCTATTCATCACGTTGAATTCGGATATATTCACGTCCATACTATATTATTTTTAGATTCAAATGGATTCGAAAAATCAAAAACGCGAATTCGGAAATGTCGAAATGAAATTTATTTCTATTCATTTCAAATTATTTTCGTTTGCCGGATGATCTATAATCGGGATCATCATGTTATTTCAGATGATTCTGTAGCAAAACCAAGTAACTTCAAGCCCTATCAACCTGTTTCGAACGAGCAAATCTCACAAGTAATTGCGTTACAAGAATGCTTGAACACTAATACCTTGGGACAGCTATGGACCTCAAGCATGCCTTTCTTATATCCTTTTATTGTACAATTTAGGTACGTTGTGAATGTATGCGGATGTACGTCATATTTATTGTTAATCAATTATGCATCATCAAGAAAAGATAATTAAAAGAAACAATATTTTCAAAAAGCGAGAGAATTCAAATTTAAAAATAAAATTTTTTTTTAATTTCCGATAAAAAAAGAAATTTCTTGAAAATTTCAGGTTTTCCAGTTTTTCCAAAATAAACTCTGTATAAATCTAAGTTTTTAATTAAATTTCAATATGAAACTTTTTATATTTTTTAGCATTTTTATGGAAGTTGATCTTATTCCCTTAGAAGAACTCTCATAATATTTTCCTTTCAGCTTGATTGCCGCAGCGGTGACCTTCGTGATGGGTCAGAACGTTGGTCGGAGTAGATTGATTAAACAAAAATTCCACGGCAGCAAGGATTTAAATAGTCACACCAGAGTAGGTTGCGATGGTTCTAGCAAAGGCCTTTTTCTGGGTATTCTCTGCATGGTAGCTGGTATCGTGGTGATCCTCATCTTCCTCGTCGTGCGAGAGGATGAAAACTTTCCCTCCGCCACATTGTCGTGGCTTACATGCGGCACTCTGATCGGCATACTAACACTGAGTAGTCTGATGACAGCCAGTGGTCTCGTGCAGGTGCGTCAGATTTCGGTAGTGACACGAGCACCTGCCGCTCTGGACAGCCTTCTGTTAAACGTATCGCTCTTCGGGGTGCAACTCTATTCCGTCTTCACCATCGTGGTATGCGCTTGTTCACTGGCCATGTCAGACGACGAGACAGAGGATACACGAGCTAGACACATCATGCTGCTGTCAATGTCAATCCTGCAGCTGGTACAGTGCTTCGCGCAGAGCACACTGATTGCCGAAACCTCACGACGTTCTTGCATAACGCGCTTCCAAATGCTGGCAAAACCCGGTCGCCAAGTGATCACTTTCCTACTGTTCAGCAACGCCGTGCTCTGGGCCTTTGATACCGTAATCACGCAAAATTGGCTATCGCAAGAGCTACAGCTTCGATTCTTCGGCGTGCTCGTCTGGGGTGTACTGTCCAGGATCGGGCTGCCTCTTCTAATCTTCTACAGGTTCCACAGCTGCGTACTGCTACTGGAGGCATGGAACAAGTGCTACAGAATGCCACGGGGAGAACATCCTCTCAACTGACAACGTGGAATCTCACACCGACTCTCGTGCAGGTTCGTTGAAAGTAGTATATATTAGCAACGATTAAGGTTCTTGACTAGTCAGCACAGCCATATAGGATCGTGACATCATAAGTGAGAAATGAGACGTTGAAGTATCTTATCATTATTGTAAATAAAAAGGATCTGAATAATAATGAGATCTTTAAAATAAACGGTAAAAACATCTTTAAGTATTTAGAAAATGAAGACAAGAATAAAACATTTTAATATCATAAAATTAAACTTCTTTTATATAGTTTCAATTTCAAGAAATTCTAATTGTTTTCAATTCGTGAATGTACAAACTTAATTTAAAAAGGAAAAATTAATTAATTAAAATTTGATTTCTGTGCAACTTTTGAATAAAAATTAATATTATTTGATAAACTTAATGTCTCTTTTATTATGTTATTTATAAAACACATCATGTCAATAGACTGCATTCCGGCTTGCAAGAACCTTATCATCCCGAGAGATCAATGGACAACGAATATGTTTACAAGCGATTACTATGTCCAAATTCGCTGTCGTTGGATGCAATGCATCTTCTCCCTTATGTGGATAGTGCAAGCTGGCTGTACCTGGATCCGAATCCCATTTTTCCCATACGCCTACCGAGTCTGGATTGCGACGCATCGTTAACGTCCGAACAACATCGTCACCATCACCATCATTATCATTGTCATCACCGCCACCGCGGCTGCCAGAGGAGACATCGTCGAGTACTGAGTGATCCTGGAGGATGGAACACCGGTTTTCGAATGGACGCGACACGACACCGACGAGTACTTAGCAGTGCTGGTATCGATATTATGCGAGCGTCAATAGAGGAGGCCAATGAAGATAATCTATCGCTCGAAGAGGAGACAAGAGCGTCGACCTTCAGAAAAGTGCCATGGCACCCTAATTTGCATATGCTTAAAATTAGGAGAACGTAACGCAACTAAGTATACGATTGCAAGAAAGAACAAAAGCGAATGAATATCTTGAACAAATCTAAAAGAAATCTTGAAAAGATTGAAAGATCTAATCTTTCCAAAAAATTGTTAGAATCTTGTATCTATTATTTGAAGCTTAATTGTTATTAAGAAGTAAGCATATTAATTTCAAATTTATGATCGTTGTCATATTGTAAAGTTTTTTCTAGTAAACTCTATATAATTCAAAATAAAATAATTGCATAATTATGATATTGCAACCTATTATAAATTTTAAGCATTATGAATATCGTTAAATTGATAATTTATACACGGTATACATTCGATACATTTATTGCATCATTTGCATCCCTGCACAATTACGACAGATTTTTATAAAAAATGCAAAAGATATTCCAAGAAAAAAATTTGGACTCAAAAACTGGTGGTGAATCATATTTATTGTTCCAATAATTAGAGATTTAATTTTACCTAATTTTTATTTAATTTTATCTGAAATAGAACGCTCTTTTGCAATGACCTCTGAGAATGCGATATACCGTTCGATTTCACGTGCAATATTTCTAGATTTTAAGTTCATGCTATAAATAATGTACAAATGTTCGTTATAGATATACGTCGTAGACGATGATAATGACGATACATTCTGTCGTCTCTATCGCGAGAGCCATTAGGATTGCATCACATTCGAGAACGATGAGCGATGCAATGCTTTGTACTTTATTAATTAATGCTGAAAGAGTTGTAATTATTATTCGCGTATATTTTTGTACATATTTATTGCAAACATTTTATATATGGATCTGATACGATAACACAAGAAATAGAATTCTTAGTAGAACTCCGTTTGTTACATCTATTTATAGGTAAGATTCTACTTATTATTGGATATAATCTAAGAAAAGTAATAAAATTTCTTATAATAGGTTTTCCCCTCACCCTAACACCGTTTTCATACATTACTTCAAATAAGAGAAGATCATATTGATACATAATCAAAGTTAAACATGCATATATTTTTAAGTAATCTTATTATAATCTATAATTATATATTTTATATATATAATACAATATGTATATATATATATATATATATATATAAAATATATAATTATTCATATAGAAAACTATTTGATCTATTGTTAACGGGTTATGCAAGTTTTACCATTAATAAATACGCAGCCAGTATTCACTTTAATTATCTTGAAAAAAAAGTATTCAAGATAAATTTAAAAAATCTTAAAGTTTATATTCGTAAGATTATTTATTCGCAAATAGATATTTTCGTATTCAAATTATTAATTATGATAAAGTAACAGAAAACTACCATTTCTAATGATTATTATATTTTGTAAAATTTTTAGTAAACGCTTAATTTGAGAAGTTTCTCTCTCAAAATATGATCGTGATAAATGGAGTTCTGCTTGCGGTGTCTAGTTAGAAAATTAGGTCGCATTATTTTGTTACCTTATAAGTACTCAACAGTTTATATCTATTTCGCGTACGAAAAAATAACATTATTTCGTGTCCAATGCTTCATTTTATATCAATGTACAAATATATTGCATTTTTTGGACGAACAAATAGCAAGGCAGTGCCGATTTAGTTAATTCTCTTTAAGTCGCGAAAAATATTAATCGAATCCTAAAACGATACGTTTTGTCACAGAAATGACACATTGGGTATGATATATTTAATATTCAATTTTAGTTCCTAACAACTTTTATAAAAATGAACACACTATAACAAATTTTTTCAATCGAAACGCCAAACATTAAGGGACATAACAGTAACAAGCAAATGTATATAACTTTATTAATTAATAAAAAGAGATATAATAACGAAAGGGAATAGCAATTTTTAAAAACTATTTTTTACGATATTAAACAAAAAGATCATCAATGTGAATACACAACTAATAAGGAATAAAGCCTTTAACAGTCAAAACTGAATCATAAGTGCTTAAATAATTTGATGTGAATTTATATATTATCTATGTAATGTTTTAAATTACACCGAATTGATTTTTCAATCTTGAAATGCAAATCTGACCGAAATTTATAGTAGTAAAATTAAATCCCAATATGAACTTTTGATTATTAAAAAATTTGCTCTTTTCTTACAAAAAAGCAATTCCGTCAGGTAGATTAGTTAACTTTCAAAATTATAGAAATACTGATCTTTAAAAAAAAATGAGTATCATACTCAGCGTATCATTTTAGTGTTAAATAATTTAATGAGTAGTTTATTAAATTTTATAGTTTTCTTTTTTAATAAATTCGCGATTAATTATATTATTAACAATGGCGATAAATAATATTATTAACGGCACTGATATAGAAATATTAAGCAAGATAAATGTTAAAAATTAAATTTCAATAATTATACGTAGATAATAGAATAAAAAAAAATACTTACATGTGTTATATCGATTTTGCGAATCGAATATATTTGATTTGTTTATGGCACGAAAAAACATACCTATCTGAAAAGCTGTTTGATAAGGCTAACGTAGTACGATACAGGGGGTATTAAAGGTAATGAAATGCAACATACATATAATAAATTCATTTTTAAAAAAATCAAAGAGCGCTCTGTAATATATAACAAACTATATTGATTCAGTAAAAGTTCCTTCGAAGATGTACAGTGATATATATCACTGATGTATGTTGTTTGTGTGTATACGAGTTAAGGAAAAAGTTCGAACCGGTGAAATATCTTGAAAATCAAATATTAAAAAAAAAGATTTCATGCAAAAGTTGTAGAATTTAAAATAATCTATAACTTTTGTATGAAATATTTTTTTCAAAAATGCTTTATTTTCGAGATATTTTACCGATCCGGAATTTTTTCCTCACTCTGTATATGTCTATCTGGTTTTACATATACACACACACACACACATACACACATACACACACACACACACACACACACACACACACACACACCGTACATTTTTATATATGGAGCAAGAGATAAACAAAGCTAGCATTTTTTTTAACTCATTAAAGGCGCCCATTTTATTTCTGAAATAATGCATCTTTAATAAAAATTTTACATTAATTTTAAAAGTAGAACAGAAATAATTTCTAGAAATCTAAGTGAGACAAGTAATCCAAAATCAGATCACTGGAGATGATTCAGAAAAGGAACAGCAATAAAAATACAGAATCTTCGGGATCTTGTTGACGCATGCTAACATTAATCCTATGTTTAAAAGATCCCTTATAAATTATCAGTTTTTTCCAATATAAGTTCTTTCTTAGCATTCATCGCAATGTTAAAGGAAAATTAACATAAATTAGCCTTTAATGAGTCAACTAATCGAGATAATACGCTCTCCCCGTACTCGTTGTACAGTGATTAAATCACGATTAAATCACGATTAGTCGAGACCAACGTCATCGTGAGGAGACGATTTCGGGGGATTAAAACGACCAGCCCCAGCACCGGGAAAACCAGGCATACCGCCCGGGAAATTCATCCCGGCAGCGCCAGGCATACCGCCAGCACCGCCGAATTTCGAAGCCATTTTATTGATAAGGGCCATTACCTTGGGATTGTTCTGGTATTTGAGGACATTCGTCGGATTTGTAGAGATCTCCCTGAAGGCCTCGGCCACTTCTGGATCCTATACATTCATTTATAAAAACAATCAAATTGCGCGTCATTGTTGTTGCGTTTAAGATTCATTAAAATTATACGCGATTATCGATAAAAATTATATATTTAATTTCTACTCAATTTCTCGTAATCTTAACTAAATCATTTATTCGTATTCAATTTATTACTATTTTCTTAGTTTGAAGTTTGTAAAAGAAAGAAATATATGTTTGAACGTGGAATATTTATCCTTGATAAGTTTAAAATTAGTCCTTTAAAGTCAGAAATTATGTAGATAACATTCTAAAATGTGTAACTGTAAAATCTATATGTTCAGAGATGGTCATTTTTGTAACTTTCAAATATGAGCGGAAATAAAAAAATATCTTCAATAGATGTTTATTAAAAAAGTAATTAAAAACTTTTAAATCATTATATAAAACAAAATAACTTTTATTAAAAAAAAATTGTTTTAACTATTATTTAAAAAAATAGCTAATTGCGAATGTATACACTTAAAAAACACACTATATACATATACTAAAATTAATGAAGTTTCAATATCGAGAAATATTTTTGCGTTACTTCACATTTTTCTCTGCAATAGCATGTATAACTCGTTATATTTTCCAAAAAAGACCATGACTGATATTGTCAACTTATTAAAAAGACTATGGTTTTTTTTCTCGCGAACTTACCTCGAAGGCTTGAAGTACATCAGGATCTTTAAGAAACTGATAGAAATCTCCTACGCCAGGAGATGTATTTCCCGCATCCGTTTGAGAAGTTCGCGTATTTTCCTCTCGAGCTTTGGCTGCCTCTCGCGCTTTCTGCAATCTTTCTTGTCTCTCGCGCTCCAATTTTTCTTGCGCCTTCCGTTCCTTTTTTCTTTTATGTTCTTCTATTTTTCGCGCCTAATACACAATGAGTATAACATTATCTATTCATTTTGTTAAAAAATACTAACTTAAGGTTACTTAAGGTAACTCGGTAAAAATACTGCATCAAAAGAATTAAGCACAGAGAAGAGATATTAAAAGAATTACAACTTACATACTACAGAATGTTTACTCTCGTAAAAAAAATCTTTGAGAATTCACAGATTTTCCAAGTGTTTTTATTTAAAATTCTAGATAAGAGAACCAGAATAAGAGAATGTTAAATGCAATTTTGAAAGGGGATGTAGGGTGAACCTCGCTTCGCAGTAGTTATTCTTCCGATATATTCAAAGCGTGGAGTTTAATTAACTGCACTTTTTGATCTCAATGGTATGTGGCAGAATAAAGCTATAAACTTGACGGCGAACGCGCAAGGTTCAATCTAAACATAGGCGTAAGCAAATGATCGCAATCCTTGTGATCTTTTACAGAAAAGAGCGATCCACCGTGTGCTTTTAGGAACGCGTCCAAATCTTAAATTATAATGACGTGGAACATGCCTGGCTGAAAATCTATATATATATATATATATATATATATTGTGACCATATACAATTAATGAGCTTATTATAGATCGTCAAATGGTCCATTTAACTCTCTCGTTATCTTTCAAAAATGCTGTAAAACTTTGTACTAATAGGCTAGTATTCATAGTCGATTCTTATTTTAAAATTATGTTAAAATGCTAATACGGCTCTGCGATTGATTTATGACATTTTAAGACTGCATTTTTAAGACAATCTTAAATACACAAGAATCGACTTTGAATGTAGTCGGCCATTGTCTGGTAATGCTTGCGTTAAGCTTTGAAAAATGCAAATTCAGTTTATAAATAATTTTAATGGAAGCAAAATTCATTAAATATCATAGAAAATTAAACAATTTCGGAGATCTAACTGCAAATAGCACAAGGTATTGATTAATTTTGCAAATATAAGCTTTATATATATTTATATATATATATATATATATATATATATAAAATAAAATAAGGCATATAAATAATATCCACACATGCACTCATATATTATATGTACACACATTCACATACACACACACACACGCGCGCGCGCGCGCACACGCACACACATACATCGTAGATATTTTCTCTACTGAAGTATAAAAAAGTTTCTCAAAAGGTAATTAAGCATTTCTTTCAACTACAAATCTAATTAATTAAATATATGGGTTTCCGCAAGTTTCAGCGAGTTTCAGCAAAAAAAGAGAAAAATGAAGTAAAAGGGAGGAGAAGAGAAAGAGAGGACTTTTGCACGGCGGGCCACCTTATACGGATGCGACCCGGGCTTCTAAATATAAAGGCGCCCGCGGTTCTGACGTTCCTTTGCTTCTGTGCGCGTGTATTTCGGCGAATCTCATCTCTCTGGTTATATGTTACGCTTCGGTTAGTTATCTTCACCAATGAAGTAGTAAAATTCCCCTCTCTATGCTTATAATTGATAAATTAAAGGATATACGTGAAATATTGAAAATCTATTAGTCGTCTTAGCGCTTATCATGCATTATAATTCAAGAATTTAATTATAAGTTTTATTCAGAAAAAAAATGAAGATACTGACACTCTTAATCAATAAAATCATTAGATATTTTAGATACTGAAAATCAATTTAATATCTTTTAATCACTATTCCAAAGTCAGAAATTGATTTATAAAAAAGCTGATAAAAAATAGCAGCAAAATATTGATGTCATATAGTATCATATCGTATAAAATAAAAAATTTCTTTCACAAAATCAAATAAAAAATTTAGTGATTCCTGATAAAATTTCGAATAGTAACTTAATACTCTCGAAATGTTGAAAAACGCGAAAGCACAATGAGAAAATCCAGATTTTTTAATCCCAGAGAAAAATTTGGAAATTTGGAAATTTAAATTTAGAAATTTCAGAAATTTCGAAACATGTTAGAATTCTACATTCATACCTAAAATTTTACGATCAAATTTTGCATTTTATCTTTTCATTACATTGCTACATTTGGTGATAAATGCACGATAACGTGGATGCAACTTTAATCTCTCAATTGGGCCGACAATACTGCAAATGAGTGGAAAAGAGATAATGGAAAATAGATGTTTTCGTAAATGAAAAAATGGGTAGAATAAGTTATAATGGAAACTGTGAAGTTTCCGGAAATGACGTTCGGTGCGACTTCATGACTCGCACCAACGAAATCGTCAAGCGGTCAACGATTTACATTACGCTATCTGGTCCAGATAAATCTTTCCGCATAAGAACTAGGAAAATATCGAAAGATATTTTTAAATACATTATGATATAGTCCGAAACTTCTATGCGACATTAACTCCAGAAAGAAGACATTATGCCAAATATATATATATCTATGCCAAGTATTTGCAGTATTAATAATATTTAAAAAGTACTGTTAGTTACAAAATTATCAAGAATACAAAGAAAAGTATTAGAGAATCAGATTGTCCTTATAAAATCATCCTCAAAAATATTAATTAAAAATCAATATTATATATTTGTTACTATTTTATTTCAAATTTTAGTACCGTTATCTCTGATATTTAATCGTCTAAATTTATTAATCTACAATTAATAAATTTAGAATTTGATTTTCAATTAGTATTAATTCATATTAATAAAATATTCGAGAATCAATTAAGAAAGTACTTCAATACTCTATATATACTAATGAAACGAAAGATTTTTACTTGTAATAAAATGAAACTTTTACATATCAAGATATATTATATCAAGATATAAATTACAAAGAAAAATATTTCTTTAGTCTGAAATAATTAATTCGACAGTACTGATCAATGAATCCCAAAATTAGGCAAAGTTACGAACTTGCATCCTAAAAACTATTTCGAACGCGAATTTTGTGTAATGGCGTGGAGTAAGCGACCTTGAGTAAGCTACGTCATGTGTCTGCAAAAATAAGAGCTACTCTCTGCTTGTCGAAAAAGACTTTTCTTTCCTTTTTCTAGTAACATTACACATTATTCAACACGTCAGTCGAGATCAGAAACAATATCAAATTGATGTATCGTTGCTAATACATTCAGTATCCAAAACCAAATTGTTAAATAACGTTAAAGCGAATGTATTCGTGAAGTCAACAGACAACTCTCATAACTATCGATCGAGGCTGATTCTGGCCACAGTGCTCGATGATTTTAGCCACACTCGATATAATGTGCGCGAGTAGGCGCTTCCGCATCCGTCGGAAGTTTTTCTGTTGTCCGACCGATGACCACGAAATCCAAAGGCTTATGGACCCGTGGAAAAGTGGAACGGTAGAGAAAAGGAAAAGAAAAACAACGTCACTGTCCCTACATCCATATCCGTAAGAAGAAGAAGAAGACATCGAAGAAGAAGACGAAGAAGAAGAAAGAGGGGCGTCTTTCGGGGTTTGACGGTAGTGACAATGCCAGTGCCTCGCGAGCTAGTTGGAGTTGAGGGCGACGACGAGATCGAGAAGTAAGAGAGGACGAGCTGTGTGCCAACCCTGGCCCCGGCCGATCGCGTAGTGTCTAGTGTGACGAGATGACGGGTGCGCGAATGAAACCCGCGCTCGTCGTGGGCCTCTTCCTGAGCTTTCTAGCCGTTGCCTTACGAGGTCAGTAAAATCATCAGAAACCCCACGCGGATAAACCTTAGCATCTTGAAGATTGGATCGTACCTTGAGTTGGATCTCGCGAACATGAATTTATTCTCGTGCGGTCAGTGACTTCGTTAGATTTAAATCGATCGGTTGATCCTGTCGTAACGAATAGATTCAAAGTATCCAGCTTATTTCTCACTAAGTGTGTTGTAATTTGAACACTTGCTATAGAATTTCTTCGATTCTTTGATAAACTCGTATGAACATTTCTTTATTAATCTTATTAGCGATATCAAATATTCTTCTTGATTGTGCTATAACTAAATTGTTACAATTTAAATGTTCAAACCAATCTTAAGCTGGTAGACTGATTCCAAGATCTAAATTATGTGATCGGAGTTGCAGTAGCAAAGGAAAATATGGGGAAGATAGCTTCTTCGAAACGTGCAATTCGACATCGATAGTCGACGACAATGAAATTGAAACGTTGACGAAACTATGACGATTGACTGACGAAGGTCAATGTTACGTAAAGATATCCGGTGCGCGTCATCGGTCCTTTATAGCTCTCTTGTTTCTATCTATATGTACTGATGATTCAGCCATAATTTAATATATCTCGTAGAATTTATTAAGAATCTTGTTGATTCTGATCAATTCAATATTTTTTAAATATTTTTGTCGAAAATAAGATTACATATATGTCTATCCCTTACATTTAATCAATTTTGATCGTATAATTCTTTTTATCATATAATTTAAATTAGTACGATAAGTTTGAAAAATATTCGTCTCATAATTTTTTATTGGTAATTAATAAAATAAATGATGCCTTTAAAAATAATAATTAAACATTAAATATATTCCAAATGTATCCTATTTTGGAATAAAAATATTTCATTTTTTACAATAACCGAAATTGTTAATGATTGAAGAAGCACCTAACGCATCGTCTCAAAGTTCAAATAAAAGTTGTCGTTCAAGGATTTGTTATTTTAGGAATCGATGAGAGTTGGCTGTCATCAACCTACACGATAATTACATAAGAAACCGCATAAATCTGTGTCAGCATAGTCCTAAGTTTCCAGAAATGAATTGTTTTAATTATGTGTTCAGACATAATTATCATAAAACTCCATTAATTTTTAATTTTTTTATAACTTAAATATCGCATAAATGCAAAATAAATTTATTCAAATCGATGTTTATGACAAATCAAACACTTGCTTTCCACATAGCGTCACATAGTTCATTAAATGATTATAAATGAACTTTCGTGAGACAATGATATTTTGAGGATTGTGTTAGCAAGAAAAGCAATCTATCCACATTAAATTTTAGATTTGTATCAGATTTTCTGACAATTTATGTTGCAAAAATTTCTTACGATTAAGTACGACAAAAAGCTATACATATCGTAGACTATGGAAGATTCAGGATTCTATATTTACCCGGCGCAGCTGCGCTTGCCAAACGACAGCTGCCTGCATTTTCTCCTATCTCTCGTAACTCAAAATTCGCTCGTATTACTGCATTATTCTGGAAACCGACAAGAGCCGAAAATTTTGCGATTGAGAAAATGATGGAATAATAGCGTTTTTCTATTCGATAATAACTTAAAATGGAGTCGTAAAGAATAGCTTCAAAAGTGGATGAAATCTTAAAAGATGAACTCAGAAGATTCAGTCTTAAGTCTTAAAACATGGTAGAAAATCACTCATATTTATTTTTCTGTATTCAAATCGCGATGAAATCAAAGTGTGTATGTTGGAATCTCGAGATATTATTCAATCAAAACATATACATAAAAGAAAAAAGAATTGTATTGTTTCTCACGTAACAATATAAAATGACTTGACAATCCAATAAAAAAAAAGCTAATAAAAGGGCTTCGATTAAAAGTAGGAAATGATTTTGTTTTTCAGCGAAGCTACAACTTGTGCCAAAAATTGTAGTATGTGATATAACAATGAGATATAGTGAGACACGTAAAGATATTTCACTAAACGAAATTTCTCGTGTTTACGTACGATCACGTGAACTCGTAAATTACAACAATTCTCTACCGGCGGCATAGTTCAAACAATTATCAAATAAAATTGGCAACAGCCTTTTGCAACCTTGTCGATACCATTTTTATATAATCTTTATTTTATCGAATTAATTTTATCACTTTTTAAAATACAAGTATAATAAGCAAATGAGAATCAAGCGTTGTTAATTAGGCGTAATTATAATACATATTTCACGTATAATATAATTGACAAACAAACAAATGTTTTGGCGCTTCCTCAGACCATCTTCAGTGTACAATCAAATTTTACTATATTATTTACTATATAAAATAGTATCTCGACATCCTAATGAAAGATACATTCAATTCAAGTTGACTAACTTTTTAAAATGTAACTGTCAAGTTATCTAATCGAGAAATTACAATTTTAATAAAAATACGTAGATAAATTTCATATATTATTTATAAAGTTTAAAGATATTTATAAAATTTATATCGTAATGGTTTGAAATTTATCCGGCATCATAAAAATTTCCATATTTTTTCTTCGTCACAAAATCCAAGTTACTACATATTCGTTGATCAATGTTATATCAAGATCATTGATATCAAGATTAACTGATAAGAATAATACAATGTCCTATTAAATAATGTCTGACAGAAACGAGCATAGTCCAATCAACTCATTTTTCTTAAAAAGAAACGATAAAAATACGATTCGCCCGCCTAATATATAAATATTTTCGCGTGCTCGGCTCAAAGCCCGCCTACTCGCCGCTAAACTTAGAAACCGGCTACGTCCCAGGTATCGTCTAGGAAGATGATATTGACATTTTCTTCACAGTGGAAATTCCACCGTCTTCACATTTTGCAACGGTAGTACTTATTAAATTAGACCCCCATCGCGAGTAAATTACTATCGATATTATAATACATTTAAAAAAAGTTGATAAAAGCTTTTTCCTCGCAAACAACTCTTTAATAAAATTTGAGATACAAATGTCTTAAGCAAGAATTTAGATTAAGATGACTCGAATAAAACGACAAGAAAATTATGCTAATTATGTAATAAAAAATATTACATTGAATGTGTAAATAATGAATGTATAGTTGTTATACATGTATATTAAATAAAATGTAAATCCAATTATTTTTTCTAATATATTTAATTTCGAAACTATATTAAAAGACGAATAACATTGTAAAAAATATATAAAGAACTACAGCAAAGAGTCCAAAATCTTTCAAGTAGTTAAAATTATCTATACAAAAGAACCTCTATGGAGAGAGTATCTAGAAAGTCTCCGAGAATTATTACAGTTACAAATGAAATCGAATAATTGGAAAACATCACTTTAGTACAAAATTTTTTTTATTTTGGCGTATGTTTTTTTTTCTCTCGGTTTTTCTCTTTATGTTTCGGCAAATCTCTATACATGAAAAAAAATGTATTGAATTAACTGAAATTCTGATGGAAAATAATGATTCGCAGAATTTCAGGATTCCAATTAATTCAACTGAACATTTTTCTCTGTGTATGAATCAAATTTTGCAAAAAAATCTATTTTTCACTGCTAAAGAAATTCTCTTACTTTTCCCTAAACTTTAATCAATTTTCAATTACTCCAAATAAAAGTATTTGCTAAAATTTAATCGCATTATTTAATAAGAACTAGCTAATTTTAATAATAATTAAAATATTATTAAAATAAAAGTGTAAAATCATATGTCTGTTTCTAAAAAAAAAGTGCACTTAATGTGGTAATGCAAACTTTCGTCAGACACGTCGGATGACAAGTCGCGCTAGGTGTTCCTGAACACCTGTCACCAGACATGAACACGCTCGCTCGGCAGTCATCAGAGTATGCGTAATGACTTTGACAGGTTCTTACGTCACCTGGATCAGATATTTCGGGTTGGTGGTCGCGTGGCGTTAAACTCATCATCACCGAAGCTATGTTTCTTCGTGCAGTGAGTTATCTAATACCGCGCGCGATATCTTTTGGCACGTATCATTAACGCGCGCATCGAGAATTCTTCTAGCCAAAAATTTCTACTTAGCCAGAGCATTCGGCAAAACGCGAGCAATGTAAATATTTCGGCGATGTATGCAAGATTTCTGGCATATCAACTTCGCTATTCGATATCGTGAAATTATCAGAAGGTGAATTGTATTAAATATAATTGTCTTTTATTAAAAACACATGTATCTAATGCAGCATTTGCCAATCTTTTTCAATTCGCAGCACATTAAATAACAAGCCAAATTTTTTGACGTACATTATTAAATGCACACGCTTCAGTGCTCAGCATAAATCTTTCCTGCTATAACACATTTAGAAACCGCTATATGACTTTAGAAATAAAAAGTTGTATAGTTTTTATTTTTAACATTTTAAAAGTGATTTTATTTAGAGACGCAACGAATAATGATTTGTCAGATAATTAGATACCGGATCTTATCCGGATCTTATTCAGTAAAACCGAATAATTAGATAAGATGGATCAGATTTTGTATGGAAATTGCACAAAGAGATTGAAACACTAAAAATCTAATGGTTTTTTTACAATAAAAAGAGAATTTTTTTATATAAACCATAATAAATATGCTATTAATACCATTATAGATTTAATATTTATTACAGAAAAAACAAAAATTATTATCTTATTATAATAATATAGAAATGCTCACATTTATTTTAAAAAACATAAAATACTCAAAAATACTTAAAAAATAATGTATGTAACAAAAATGTAATATGCAAACAAAGAATAAATAAAAAATTATTTCAATTTAATTTTTAAATTATATAACATATTTTTTTTATTGTTGAATAAAATAAATCTAGCAGAACATACAAAATATAAGACAAATTTCTTTTCAAACTCAAGCAAAAAATTAAATGTTGAAATAACGCTTTAGGAGTGCAATGCGAAGACGAGCAGGTACCATCTGAGGACCTTTGTCGACCGTACATCGAGAAAGCGCTCAAGGATCTCGGCACAGGTAATACTAGATGATGACGAATACTCAGCTGGAACACAGCGATTTCTAGAATATTTCATTTGAAGGATCTTTGGAGCAGACCAGTGCAGAGGTCGGAACCGAGATCGATCAAGAGAACGATCTCGCAGATGATGAAGAAGCATCACCTACTAGCGAGGAAGTAAGCCTTAATCTATTCATATAAGTTAACTTTTTTGCGATGTACAGAATGTTTCAAAGAAATCTTACTATTAAAAATTTATTTATTTAGACCGATGAGGCAGAAGACGATGTTTCGAAAGAAGAGACTGAAGATAAGGAGGGATCGGTAGAGGAAAGCGCTGAAGCAGTTGCTGACGAGAGTAAGGAAGCAACCGAAGAGCAGACTGACGAAGAAGAAAAAGAACAGGAAATAGAAGAAGAACAAAGTGAAGAAGACGCGACTGATAAAAATGTCGAAATTAGCACCTTTGAAGAAGGTAGAATTAATAATCGTTGATGCTTTTTAAATAAATGTT
>Ga0157364_1000552_pt1 | contig 26588 bp, 11 predicted proteins | sample AttsexASBM2_FD_111476 | JGI IMG/M metagenome (GOLD analysis project Ga0157364, IMG submission 111476) | Fungus gardens microbial communities from leaf cutter ant in Ribeirão Preto, State of São Paulo, Brazil - Atta sexdens ASBM2 | ecosystem: Host-associated > Fungi > Mycelium > Unclassified ... | reverse complement strand
TTATAACTTGACAATATATATATATATTTTAAAATAAAAGTATGTTCTTCACGGTATGAGTAAAACTACCGATACTCCGAAATTTTACTAGTCACACTTGCCACGTCACGTACCATGCTTTGTAAAATAAACGGCGAACTGTGGACTTTTGGGTTTGGGAAATTTAATTGCTCGCCACCTCGTCACGTCAATGTGAATCAATCCTCGTTGCGGTTGGTCGTTCGACTTTCAAAATCGGCTTGGCTATTCGACGCCATTCCGGAATTGGGTGTCCTATGTCTGCCGTGTTTGAGTTTTGTAGAAACCCCCCCCAGCACATTACATTTTATCGTTAAAAAGAAAAGTTCATAAGTCGATTTGCCTACTAAAGTCTGAATGAAATTTTTGAACTATTTTATATCGACAGAATATGATCGTTTACGAGTCATAACTTCTTCCAATAATCTCTCTTTTTTTAGGAATAAAAATTTTTTAAATTTTTAAATACTTTAATCGCGATTGTATTCTAATTAATCATAAAAGAGATTAATTTTAAAGGAACATTAAATTTAAAAAATTTTAAATTATATATTATATATTTAATGTAAAATAAATATCTTTTTTGTTATCTAGATTTATAATTAAAATTATATTCTTGCTACACTGAGAGAAATGATTTTGTTATAGGAACAAATCAAGAGAAAATAAATGTGATATTTGTTAAAAAAAACGATTGATTTATTACGATAGCGAATAAATTCATCAATGTAATGAATAATCAATAGTATTGCTAGTAAATAAGAGGCCCATTTATATACAATATATATATATATATATATATATAGGTCGTAGATGACGGTTGTAGGATCTCAAATCGAAGAAATTGATCAAGTCTAGACAAATATATTCGCCCTATATTTGATTGTGCTTGGTCAGTTTTTTACTTAAGACTCCACGATCTCTACGATTTCTATGTAAAGTCTATCCGAGCTTAAAGTCTATCCAAAAGAGAAAGATAAGTTAGATTCTTATAGTTTGCTTCTATTACTAACAATTGCTTGATGTGCATGCATAGCAGATTAACAGCAATTACAACAAACAAAATTTGTCATATTTACCGATTATTTGTTAAAAATTGGCTTGTTAAATTAAGTAAATCTTTTCTCTCAGTATAGAGTATATAAAGTTCTTGACAAAATAAAAAATAACAAAATAAGAAATTCTAAAATTTAAAATTTGTTTGTTAGTACTAGTACTACAACAAAAAACTTTGAACCAGACAAAGCATTTCTTATAGATTTTTGATATTAAAAACAATATTCCAAACTAAATTTCTTTAAAATAATTAATGCTGAAAAATGCAAAGAAATAATTCTTTTTTACAATATTTGACTTTTTAAATTAAATTTTGAAATTTGACTTGTGGTTTCGTTTTTAGCCCAAAATCTATAAAATATATTTTGTCTGATTGAAAAAAAAGTACATTTTTAAAGACTATGTTAATAATAAATTAAATTTTTTCAAATTGAATTTTGATGCAATGCGTTTAATCAACATTTAGGAATAAATTTTGTCAATTATAAAAAATTAATGACATTCATAATTCTTTCTTGTGCAACGTTGAAATATATCGGTCTCTGATATTTCATTCTCTCGAAAATTACATCGACATGGCATTATCGACCAGCAATTAACATGTAACTTGATTACATCCAGTATGAGAAATGCCATTACCATACATCCCCTTGAAACTGCATTGATTATACTGGGTGTGATTTAACACAGTTTCGTTACCATGTCAAGATATTTCCGAAAAGTGGATTAGTGGTCGATTCAAACAGTCGTGTCAATAAAAATATTGCAACGCTTGGCGGGGGCCAAAGCGGATTAGCGGAAGCCGATTTCTCAAACTAATTTATCGCTACACAATTTACTTCGCACTCGTTTCCCGAAATGTCGAAATTTTTATTTATATCATGTTTTATTTCAAAGCAAATATTTCCGTCTACAAAATACAATCCGAATCACTGACCTTTCTCTAGTTTTATTTTAGTTTGCTGATCCATTTTGTTTCAACGTTAATATTGCGTACAATGTTACCTCTGCCTATTTCGCTTTGTGTATTCTGTATACGTGTGTTACAATAGCCGTCATATTCTGACGCAAGGTTGATCAATTCTGTTTACTTTGGACAATATAACCGATGGCCATGTTGCACAAAAGTCTTCTAACAAATTTCGAACCTGACAAAGGGTTATTTTAACAGTAAATTTTCACTGTCCCGTTTTACCTCATTCAGAAAGATTTCTTATAACAGGTTTGCGTAATGTTGGTATATAAATTGCACTCTCGCTATTTGAGCAATATTTGTAAAATAATGATTTAGATTATTTTCAATGTTAATTTCTATTAAAATACAATTTTATACGTGCTCTTTTCTACCTTTATTATATAAATTTCACAAATAAGTGCTATATAAATGTTTTAATTAAAAATTATGAAAGATATAATAATGAGCTAAAATAATAATAAATATATATATAATAATAATAAATATATATATATATATTTTAATAAAACTTAAATGATTTCTTATTAAAATAAAGTATAGGTCTCTTTTCTTCTATTATTTCTATCCATTCATAATTAATACAAATTATTTGTTCTTTTGCTTTTTATTTTTATGCAAATTTGCGAAAAAATGCGTATGAATAAAAAAAGTCTGTCAAAGATGCCTGTGCAAATTTCAAATGAATTATTGCGTGAAATTTATTCCGTTTCCGCATAGTGGCACGATACGCTATCTGTGGTACCGTGACAAGTTATACACAATGGTTATTTTTTATCCTCCCGTATTCAGGAAATTAAATAACAGAGAAATTTATTTTTCGCGAGGACGCACAATCCGTTTATAATTTCGTGTCGCGGAATTGCGTTTTAGGCATTTATTTTCATGACGTCGATGTCATGGTACCTACGAAATCCACGATTAGTGGTTACACAATAATGATGTTTATTTTCAGTTGTATATTTTTAACTTTGAATACATTTTAATTTTTGAAAAAATGTTATAATTTTTTGTAGATTTTATTGCAATATTTTATTAGCAAACTTGTAATATGTATTTATATTTGGTCAAATGTTTATTATAAATAATAAATTTCAAGCAATACAATTTTGTGAGTGTATGTATGACATTTAACTTTAATATTTCATTTTTTAAACAAATAAGAGCGGTTAGATTTAAGTTAGAATTTAAGTAGAAAGCTACATTCAAAAACGAAAGCTACATTCAAATTTAAAGATACCAAGAACCTAAAACTGAGTTTTTACAATAATCAGATTATTTTTTTGAGATTTTTTCTTTGAAATTTAAAAGCCTAAAACCAAAGTTGAATTCATCCATAAAATCTTTTAGAAAGCAAAATTTCCCACAAATTATTTTCAGAAAGCTTCGGGTTTCAAAAAGTCCTCCAAGATTAAAAACACACACGCAAATTCAAATATTTTGTTAAAACAAATTTTTTAATAAAAATTTAATATTTAATAATAATTAAAACAAAAGAAGATTTAAAATTTACAAAAAAGTAGATTAATAAAAATTAATCAGATATTTCTTTTTTATTTTAAACGCCTTCGTATATAATTTATATGTGTAAATATTATTTAATACTTTTTTCGGAAACTAATCGTTATATATTCTACATACAAATATTTTGTTTATCTGAAGAATATTACTTTAATCTCGTTTCACTCCAAAAAATATTATGATCATGTAAACATTTTTGTGTTGCGAGTTAAGTCTGCTTGAGTTTATTGTCACGATTATCCTTCCTTATAAAAGTAAAAAAATGTAGACATTGTGGAAGAACATATATCACAGATTATTCCAGTTTGACAATTCAACTTGAGAATATTCTGTATAAGAAGTTGGAATTTTGCAGGTGGAGTTTGCATTCCAAAACTAAAAAATTATTTCGGCGCGCAGTTTAAAGGGTTGCACACACACACACACACACACACACACACACACACACACACACACACACGCGCGCGCGCGCGCACACTATGTAAATTTACATAGAATTATATAAGCATAAAATCCAGCTAGATACCATTAAAGGTATCTCCTATTGATTATGTACTTACATGTACATCCTGAAATTCTTCTTCTAGTTTAACCCTGTATAAGCGTTTAATTTGGCATTTTCGAACAAACAGAAAAATTTCTTAATTCCAATTTTAATAATATTTTATTTACATTGCAAACGTTTGTATATATGTGTATGTAAAGTTTAATATATTTATAAAATATATATATAAATTTTAAAAGATACACAAGAGAAAGATAATCATTCTACTATTGGCTACAAACTAAAGATTTATACATTTATAATTTACATAAGAACACACAGACCAGTTGAGCAAAACAATCCACAAGGATGTCTAATGGATCGCTAAACGCAACGTCCAAGTTATCTCGCAGTCTCACGTGTCTACACGTAAAATGTATGCAGAATGCAATTTCACTGAAAGCCACAACCAACAGCCCGCGAAAAAGCTGCACGCTTGTTGGAGACAATTTCGATAGAACAGCATGTGGAAAGCGTCTTCTCAATTCATTCTTTAAATCAACAGAAACTCTTTACGAACTCTCAATCCATTGAATTGTGAACAGATGAGATGCTCCGATTATGGTACAAAAACAATGACAGCTACAACTAATTAATGCGATTTTATTCGGTGATAATTACTTTTTATTTATAAAAAAAGTTACAAACAATTTCGTTGTATTGAACAGTGGAAAAAACAAAAAATATTATATTATTTTTATTTTCTTTTTTTAATTATTTATTATCATAAATATTATTTCCTTATTTTTCTAAATCTAAATAAATTATTTTGTATTAAAAAATAATTTTGTATCAAATTATTCATTTTATAAAAAGAAATATATTACATCAAAATAATTTTAACATTATTAAATAATATTGTTAATAATTTCTTGCAATAAGTTTAATAATAAAATTAAAGATATTGACAGTGTTGAAAATGAAAATGTAAAAAAAAAATTTGATATTTTTCGAAGAAAAGTATCAAGTAAAAAACTAATTTTTTTACTATAAAATATTTTTGACCAAATCACATAAAATTTACGAAAAAATATAGAATTCATGTTAAATTTGTAGAAGAAGAAAGAGATTTCATTTTTCTTGTATTTCGATACTTTTTAATATTTTTGTATTTATAATTTTATATTGAAGCGGAAATATGTATTATTGGTTTTTGCAATTCTTGATGAGTTGATAATAGATTCGCGTTGCTTGTACTTTTTGCATTCAGCATTTGTACTTCCTTTTTTTTCAACGCTCGAATCTATTTTTCTAATCATATCACTTTAAGTGCAAAAATTTTGGAGAATTTCAAGCAATGCAACAGATCTAAATGATCTAAAAAAGATATCCAAGTAAAAAACTCTCAAAATCGAAGGAAAAAAAACCATTAGTTTCCGAATTTTTTACCCTAAAATTCTAATATTTTTCCATTATTTACATCCCTAGTTGAAAATATACTTGTCAAAATATATTTTTTCGTCTGTACAAATGGAAAAAAGAAGAAAGATATTATTTATTGACTTTAAAAAAAAAGTTAAATTTATAACGATATGTGATATATATTTAAACTCTCAATGTTATGGAATTCTCAATGTTATCATCTTTTATAAAAGTCTGAAGAAAACAATTCTTTTTCGAAAAATTATTTTGATATTTTTGAACCTGAGAAGAATCGCTTTACGTCAATTGTATGAAATGGATTGATGGATACATAGTTAATAATATTCTCTAGGCAGACTGATCCACTTAGATTTTTTATTGTATGAATGTCTCAGCGCTTTTACTATTAAGATAGATTTCGTGCTGTAAACGAAATTCTCATCTAGTTTCCAAACTATAAATGCTCCCGACATGAAATATGATACAATGCAAATGCAACAAAATAAGTTAAAGTACTGAATTAAAATTATTAAAGTAATATCGTTATTAAACTTATTATTTTTTTAATTATATTATTATATTACTAGTTTACAACTATTACCAAGCAATTTTTATAAACAAAATTTATCATATTTAAAAAATTTAATATTTTTTGCAACATGAATATACATAGAAAATTTTACAAATTATTACACATGTAGATAAATTTACATTTGTTTTTGAATGCGCGACAATAGTGACGACGTTTACTGTGATTTCAAAGGTCGTGTGAAAGGTGAAGCTGGATGACATGTACGATGATGGCGATATGACGCATGCGTTATACTTACAGCGAGAGGACCAGCAACACGTCATGCGGTTTGACTGATATCTACAAACCATATAACTTTAGTGCACAGTCGGTGACACTGTGGTTTAAATGACCATGTAGATATATTGAGCAAAATAAATGGAAAGAAATATGATCGACATAATATAAAAAATTTCAAGCTAATTTATTCTATGCACGTCCTTTTTTTTTTTATTTACATATATTTATATGTGATAATTTATTAATACTATATTTAGATTATATACAAAAACGTATTATAATTATTGTACATATATATTTTTGACACATATGCAAAAAAATGTGAATTATTAAAAAATATTACTATCAACATTCCATGTTTTATTAATTATATTGTCTACTTAATATAAAAACATAAAACATTTAAAAGATAACTTTGAGAATCTTATTTATATATTTGAATTTATATAGATGATTTATATAGATGATTATATATTTTTGTACTTATACTTATTTATTACAATTACATTTTATATAAAAAATATAAATGTATACTCTCGAATATTTCAAGCAATAATTAATTTTAATTAATTGACATTATGCAGTATTACTAAAAAAGATATGTTTAATACTGAAATGTAAAATGTGTATAAAATGTTTATTATTAAAATGTAAATTTTATTTAACATGTAATATATATAGTCAAGTACAAATTTTGTTAAAGTATGTGCACTTTATCTATTTGCATTGAACAAAATTTCAAGGTTTATTTATTCGAGCCTTTTAATATTGACTAACTAACAAATGTCAAGCATTTTATCTATATATGTAAAATATCAATGCTCCACGATAAATAGTAAAATTCACATGCACAAGATTTGCGTGGTCCAATTTAGATACGTTGTATGCGAATGCAATCGTATAATTTTGTACAACTAAACATATCTGTTTCAATGCAAAATTCATGATGCGCTAGAAAATCTTTTGTTGAGCGAAGTAAAAAGAATTTCTATAGAAAACAATTCTATCTCTTTTCAAGAATAAACATGTATCTTTCATAAAATATACATACATGTATGTGTACATACATATATGTATATATAGATATATACCGGATATTCCGCTTAGAAATAATAAAAAAAATTCATAATATACAAAATATTCTAATGAATGCTAGTGTAAAAAGCAGCTCTAAATTTTTTTTATAAAATTATAAATTATAAATTCAGCGCATGCACAGAATGCTATCTGTCTTTCAGCTATATATCTTTATTGTTGTAGAGAGGCTTCAGTAACTTCAATGTCGCCATAAGTGATTGCATGGTCGAATGAATTCAATGTCAATTGGATAGTTTCTTAATTTTAATTTTAATTACAGTTTCTTAATTTTAATTGCATAATGATTTAATCAAGTAAATACTAAAAATAAAACGATTACTCTTCTATGAGTAATAGAAGTTACTTTATTACTAGATACGTTAAGTATTGAAAAAGAATTAACTTATCAAAATTAAAACGGCTATATTTGCGATACGATTTATACATTATATTGAGAAATATAAAAAATTAAATATAACCAGAAAAAAGAGTAAAATAGAAAACTATATGCATAGATATAATTGTAACCTTTTTAATATTATTATAATATTAAAACTTTACATTATTACTTTTAATTATGCTAGCTTATAAATTGTCTATGCATTTTTAAAAAATATCTGTGAAATAGAGAAAATGTAAAAAGCAGCTAAAATTTCCTATTTCAAATTAATAAGATTTAGTCGAGATTTTGTCAAGTTATGTGAAACTTATTCGTGATACATACAGATATGCCATTAACAGTGCAACATTGTGTGCTTGAAAAGAGCTATAACCGAGAAACTGACATATCTGCGATTAACTTCGTTAATTATCCGAAAATTAATGGCGACATAATTTGTCTTACTTCAGTGACGAAGGTACGACAGTTACTTCAAGTCTTGCGAGGTATGTACATTTCGGTCACAAGCTTAGCCAAACATGATAAATTAATTAAAATGTTAAGACTATTATAAAGTTACTTCATCAATTTCTTAATAAAATTAGGAAAAAAATTTGGAGAATTGAAATTGTAATTTTGATTAATTTATTTTTAAATAGATTCTAAAGTTTGCATATATATTTTATTTCTATATTGAATTTTTTATTCACAATCTTTTTAGCAATAGTTTTCTATAAATATTTAAGATAAAAAATTGAAATAAAATATATTAAATTATTCTAGAAGAATTTTTTGTCAAAATAAAGATAACTCCTTCCGCTTTGCATAATAATTATTTATACAAATATGTGTTAAATGTCTATTTTTAGAAAATTTGTCATAAAAGATATAAGCAAAAATCTATTTTTTTCTATACGATCCAACACATGGTTGATTGCTTGCTTATTCAATAAACTTTTTGCAAGTAAACATCACAGAGAGAAAGAGAATGAGGAGGCAGGAAAGGGGAGAGAGAGAGAGAAAGAGAGAGAGAGAGAGAGAGAGAACATTGAACGGAATTACTTTTTCCAGAAGTAGAACCGAAGTAAACGGGAGTCTGTAGACCTTATTCGGCGCGATAAGAGAGCAATTGTGATCCGTGTATTTCGCTGTGGAAAACTCTGCGCAACAATCGTGGCGCCCGGCTAGATTGCGCGACGCAATATCCACCGTGATTATGTCGGCCGTCATATCTTCCGGACATAATTGAATTTGCAACGGTGAAGTTGCCCTGATTTTCTTTCGTCTGCCCACCGCATCACAGCGACATAAATAGATTTTTCTATTCATCCAAGACGCGAAACTCACTTATATAATGCAAACTGTGAAATCTTTAAATAATCTTTAAATTCCGTTAGCCTGAATTAAAATCACATAATTAATGCTTCATAACTTTATCATCAATTATCGTGATTTTAAAGTGTTATAAATTTTTTATTAATGTACTATCCGAAAACTTTTCTAACTAAAATTTTTTATAATACTTTGAAAGCTTTTTTTAGATGGTCTATCATTAGACACATTACAAGTTCTTAGAGATTTTTAAAAATCCAATTTCGCAGCTTTGAAGTTTCGGAAGAAATTAGATTTTTCGTTGAAATGTCGATAGTTTTCAAAAAGATGTTGTCTTCCTTGGATACTATGTTTGTGTTTACTGGAACAAAAGTATCGACAAAACCGAAGTAGTAAATTATGATTAAATACCAAGTTGTTAGTATAAGATTTTAAAGTATTTAATTTAAAGTAATTAAATTTGTTATTCTGATTCTTTAGCAAAATTTGTTTAATTAGTTAGTAAGTTTTCGTAAAACTGTTTATGATTTGGTAAGCATATTCACAATTATATTGTTCTCATTTCATAAATTTTATTCAGAGTCGAAATTCCTATTCGTTTAAAGCACGAAGTAAATTGCGATTCGGTCATTCTCTAATACATTAATTACAAGAGCGAGAAAGGAGTTTGTTGGCTTAAAAAGGAAATGCGTCTGATTAAAAGGAGGTAAAAGAAGGTCGGAAGGAAAAGCGACATCAGTTCAATTTACGGTCGACAAAGCATTGGCTCTTCCTTCCTTCCTTCCTTCCTTCCTTTCTTCCTTTCTTCCTTCCTTCCTTCCGTCCGATGATTCCTGGTGTCGCTTCATGCAGCACGAAAAGTCTGTTTTAAAAAAGTCGCAAAGGCACTTTTATGACGCTACATCTCGACATTTGTCAAATGTTTTCGACAATCTCTTTAATCTGCTGTTGCAATTTCTAATCGTTTAAAAAGCGGAAGAGTAAATTATTTTATTAATTATTATTTGTTAACTAGATGTTGTAAGAAATAGAATTTGTAAATTAAGATTGGATAATTGGCTCTCTCTCTCTCTCTCTTATTTAAAAAGATTTATAAAAATTTAATTATTTAATGAGTTGATCCATTTAATCTCGAAAACAAGATCTTTAAAAGGATCAAAGATATTTAAGGAATATTTATATAAAAAAGAATATGTATGTTTTTATTAATGAAAACTTGCTATTTACTCTTTTCAAAAATCTTTTCAATTATTAATAAAAAAATATTTAAGTACCCTAACAGCACAGACTTTCAGGAGACATCCTGAAAACGTCCAAAGGACGTCCTTTAAACATCCTAAGGATGTATCCCGGATAATGTTATTAGGATACACAAATAAAATTTTTCTCAAAGCAAAGTATTAATATATATAAAGTTTGGTAATAAAGCTAATTTTTTAGATTTATTGTAAGAACATGATAAATAAGATATTAAAATATTTTTTTAATATTACCGTGTATAATAAGTTAAATTTTAAAAATAGTTTCCTAAATATTATTGATGTAATTACAATTCAATGTAATTACATTTCAAAGTTTTCTTATTATAATAACAAGAATTATTTTTAAAGTATTCTCACGAAAATAGAATTATTACAAGAAGAAAAGAAATTATATGTACATATATATATATATATATATATATATATATATACATGCGCGCGCGCACACACATGCACATATACAGACACTTGTAAGCGTTTAATAAAAGAGCTTAGTATCATTTTGTATTTCGAAATAGTAGAACAGCTGAAAAAGGCAGATAAGAAAATCAAACAAACAATTATATAAACAAATACGAAGTTCTGAATCCTAAAGTGCATAATTATTTTGAATTTTTATCTTTTGAAAAGCTTTACTTTGGATGGATTATTGGCAATTTTTAAATTTATTTTTAATTTAATAAAAATAGTTTTGCAATCTTTTGCTGTCCAATTCGTATTATAAAACTTATATGTATTAAAAAAATAAAAGTACATTTAAGTAAGAGATTAGTAGATGCTTTCAAGAAATCCGCATTTAGAGATTTAATATGATGGAAACAGTATTTACTCTTAAAAAATCATGTTTAAAGGCACCAAAGTGAATATAAAATCTTTAAACAACGTTTCGTAATTCTCAAAGGCACTTTGAAAATTGTAGTGCGGAACGCACTGGCTTTTAAATGATATTTTTCTGCCGTGATGTACTTCCGTTTTCTCATCAGTTGTTTGCACGTATATACGAGAGAGCGAGCTGTGCTGTTTCTCTCTAATCCTTCTTTCCTTTGTCCCTACTACTTTCACAAAGTTTTAGTGATTAGCATATTTACAAAAAGTGCCATTCTGCCTGCGAGACCAGACTGTAACAAAGCGTGACTGAGATTAATTTTTGATGCATCTCTCTCTCTCGGCGTATGGAAATGTTTCCTGTCGTCGGACGGCTCTCTTAAATTCAACGCAGAAGCTATAGGCTACCACGGATAATTATTACGGAATTAAAATGCAAATGGTGCTCATAGAAAAGAAAGTTTGTATAGAGAATCCATGCTTCAACGGACATTGTTTACATTACGTTCAATCAAAGCGAATTGACGCAAGATAGATTACGCTATAATTCATATGAATTTTAATTCATAGAGATTTAATAAGCATTAATGTTGGATGCATTCTAATTACTTAGTGGATTCTCCATTTGTGTCTCGTTATTAATTGGTCCATTAGCAATATTACATCTTCATATGATTTTGAACGTAATGAAATGAACAGAAGTGAAGAGGGAGAACCGATTCATATCGGTTTGAGATGAAAATTTATTACGTATCTTTTAAATCTTTATTAAAATTATACATAACTAAATTTAACTGTGTTGTAATACAAAAGAAGTTATATAGAAAATTGCGTAAAAATAAATATTAATTTTAAATAAATATCTTAATACTATTGTAATATAATGTTAATACTTATATACTAATTATTAAATATATTAATATTTAATTAATATTTTAATTTAAAAAATACACAAAAATATATAAAAAAATATTTAATGAGATTTAATTTAAAGATAAATATATATATAAATATATATATATATTATAATTTATAATTTATAATTAATATAAAGATATATTTATAATAAAAAAAAAAATATATATATATATATATATATAGAGTAGTATTTTTTTTCAAGTGTTTTAAGGGCTAAGAGATCTTGAGATGCTATGTTGTATCAGATTAATGGCTACACTTTATTGTTTACTCTTAAAAACATAACAATTTCGTAATCCTATAAAAACCTATAAAATATGCAGTAAATCGAGACATCTATTCGATATGTTACGTAGAAGTACAAAGTTACTTTCAAAAGCCGCTGCATTATTTCAGAAATTATTTTATTACTTTTACGTGACATATCAGATAGATATCTCAGTTTACTGCATATTTTGCAGATTTCAGGATAACAAAATTATTATATAAGAGAAAACTAAAAATAAAGCTATACATAGCAATCAATATGGCACCTCAAGATAATCAAGCCTTAAGATAAAATTTATAAACTCTGTGAACATTGTCTTTATTATAGACAAAAGAATATCTGATAAAAATGATCAAATTAAAAACTAGTTGGAATCTCGGACGACGCGGAACTTCGCATGTATTATCGCAATTGCCGCACCGTCGCGTGCAAAATACATCAATTCGGTTTAGCGTCTTCTCGGGATAGGAAACGTCTGCATCTTGTTGCAAGAACTCTCTTCGATGTAATTTCCATGTCATCTTGTTGCACGCAATTTATGCGCGTCCCTCCGCTTCCCGCGAAATTTAAATTGGATTGCTGGCGTGGCGTGAAGCGTGAACGCGAATTAATCTCGAGATTAATTAGCGAAAATACATTTAAACGGCCGCTATCCGTTCGTGAGAATGTCGAGCGATGGATGAGACGTGGCGTCGCCCGTTGCGCGTAGTCATGAATAATCCTCTTCATCTGTCTCCCACGCATCACAGAACGAGTAAAGCGCCAGGAAGACGCTTGCGTATCTGGTATTTCGAGATTACTATCACAATCTAGCAATCGCAGATTTCATTCGAAAATTGGTATAACATTTTCCTTAATTTTAATTCCTAAAATTTAATTTCAGGTTTTTATTTATCACAAATTTCTTGCGACTATAAAACTCTTCTTAATCCGTTAGAACTTTTTTAAACATTCATTTTATATTACTTATCTGTTTAAATTATTTTAAAAGATGACATTATTCACTTATATTCTCCTATAGAACATTACTGTTCATTACTCTATATATAAATGTAATATGATAATAACGCAATAAAAAACTAAAGTAATAAAAATATACGCTAAATAAAAATAGTATATATTCATTACATATATATGACGCACACTACACATGTGAGGTGTTGAAGTAAACGGATAAACCGAAATCGTAATTATAGCGACTTGAGAAGCCTCGCAAATTTCAGCCAATTATAATGAACTTTTGCGGTTGTAGCGAGACAAAGGTATTCATATGTACGACGGATGTAATGTGGTTGCCAGACGGCACGGTTATGCATATACGTTTTCGCGTGCACGTGTATTTTACATTCAGTTTGGAATCGGTGTGAAATATGAAACCTTCTGTGTGAAGTTGAACAGAGTGTGAACGATGACGGTTTCGTCGAGAATACATTTGAGTATTTTGAGTGCTAAAGTTTCTTAGATTTTTTTCACATCTGTCGCAAACACAATTTAAAATTTTCGTCAAATATGATAATACATGCTAATGTCGAATTGGACAGAAGTGAAATGTCCAAAAGTGCTGAAAAGTTTGTAACTGCCACTACTTCATTTGAAATGCATATACTGCTTTCGAATGGACGGTCACGTGCATGTCCATATATGGATTAAATTTTATCTACAAAATACATAAAGCAGCTTTCAATGAAATGAATTTTTGAACAAATGCTAACGATATCTTGAAATAGATAGAATGTAAATATTAATTTATAGTCACGCATACACCCCCCCCCTGTACGTACATATATTATGTTTAAATTATTGAACACGAGCAATATATTATTAATATTTAAATTAGAGAGAAATACATGTTTGTGTACAATATTGCTTTGAAATTAACTTAAAATAAGAAGTAACAAAGAATTTTACATCTCTAGTACTCTGTATCTCTAATACTATTGTTATCTTTAATTAAATTTCACAATTAAAATGTCTTAAAGATGAAAAGAAAATATGTTTATCTTATTATATAAATACATATTAGTATATATAGTTTAATATTTTTTACGATGCATTTTCTTCCTTAATACTTTTAATGATATATAACCTTATAAAATTTCTTTAATTGAATAACTAAAAATATATTAAAAAAAAGAATTTGGTAATATACCTATCAAATATTTAGTGAAATAATATATACATTGTTAAATAAACATATATATGTTAAAAAAAGAATTTGGTAATATACCTACTAAATATTTAGTGAAATAATATATACATTGTTGAATAAACATATATATGAAAAGAAAATCTTTATATAACTATAATTTCTAATTTCATAATACTAAATAATATATTCATTATTATCATTAAATCGTTTATATTCATTATTGTTATTGTTTAATGCATAAGATCAGCACATTTGTGAGAGGAAATATATTTTCTTCTCTCTTTATATTGAAAGATATTTTATTTATTAAAAAAAATAGATGAAATATTTCTACGTAAAAAATAATAACAAAGGAGTACTTAATAATGAAATGCATACTTACTAAAGAAATGCTTTATTTATATTTAATTATCGCACATGACGCACGCGCATTTTATTATAAGACAATACGAACAATTTAATAATTATAATGTTAATGGACGGACAGAATCTTTTTATAGTTCCTAACAGTTTCAGCAAAAATTAAATAATATAATATATTTATTTGTAACTATTTCATTTATCAAAAGATTGTCAAAAAGAGATTTGTATCAACTCTGTTAAGTTGGCACGAATTACGCGTTTAATAGCGTCCATCTGAAGTGAGTGACAGCAATAAGATTGGATTGCGAATAGAAATCTCCATTAACATGAAAAAAAAACGTAACATTAATAAAAATTTAACTGTATAATTTAAAAAATAGGTTTGATAAATATTTAAGCTGAGAGAATTTTCAAATATATTTCATAGAAATCTCTAAAATATTCTTTTTAGCGAAGTATTTTAATGATCAATCATTGATAGAATTTTTTGGTCAAATAAATTTGTTTTTAAAGTATCAAAAGTATAAAGAATATTTTGCTAAAAATTATTAACATCGAAACTATTATATTGCAGAAATAACAATGCACATAATTTATATCCTACTCATTAATTTTATTTTATTTATTACATAGTTGAAATTTTTATGATTTTAGCATAATAAAATATTACATTTTACTATTATTAGTGCACGTTCGCGCTTATGATATCTGAGTTGCAGTAAATATAAAAAAAATATTAGAACTCCTGTTTAATTTTTAAATACTCATTTTCCAGCAAGAATACCGATTGAAGATAGTAACTTTAAGAGTGAAAATATATAAAAAGGAAAACATCTACATATGTACATGTAAGTATGCTTGGGTATGTGCAAGAGTATAAATATGTATAAACGCATAAATAGAAGTTGTAACTTCATCACTGTTGGTCCGAATAAAAAAATGGAAAGCATTTTATTATTTATGATCGTTTTTTAAATTAGACAATTTTTAATTTGCTTTCAATTATCAATATATTAAATTACAAAATTGTAAAGAAGATTAGTTGGAAAGCAATAATTGATATGTTACCACAGTTTCATATTTTTCATAAGATTATTAATTTTCTTGTAACGATAATAAAAAATATAATTCAATTAATTGATATTCACTTTTTGCGGTGCAATATTACTCGTATTTAGTCCAATTTCGAATTAATTTCTAAATTGGAGCAAACTAACGATTTCATAATGATACAAATAAGAATTTTGTTAATTTTATTTCAGTGTACTAACTTTTTCTTATAAGTATGACGTTATTATAATAATAATTTTCGATTTCTCTGCTAAGAAAAATACATAAGAAAATATAGAAATGAAACGATTCCCGAGCGGTCATAAAATCCTTCAAAATTTGTATTCTACTTTGTGTTAATTATACACAGGATTATAAAAAAATTTGATTAAGTAGCTCTACTCAAGATACATATTTGTGAGAGAAATAAAGAGAATAAAGTTTGCAATAAAAGGCGTACGCAATTAAAGACGTATTTTTAACAATAAAACCTTTACACAATAACATAACAAAATTTTCTGTATCAGCTAATTTTCGTCGTCAGCAAATAATGTTATGCTCGATTATGATGTGTATGATATTATATATCCCGAGAGACAATAACAAGAAATTAATTAAATGAGAATATTGGTATGCACAAATTGCATTAATTGCCCGAAAATTGTTATTTACTTAAGTACCAATAGGTACTTAACGCTATTACAGCATATAATTATCATATTAAACGATGATTAGTTTACATAATTAATAATTCATAAGCGCATCGAGGTGAATATTGGTTGAAGCAGATAATATGTATGTGTCGTGTGATTTATTCAATTGATATAAGAATCGAAATTATAGAAAATGAGATTTCTAAATTGTTATTTTGTATTATGTCTGTAGGCAATAATTATTTTCATGAACCAGTGATTGGTTACATGATTCATGTGTAATAAATCCATTTGATACATCGGATATTGTGTCTGCCTTCACGTGTTTGCAAGAAGTATAATATTAAATATTAATTAATTTTTAACTTCTCGGAAGTATCGCATAAAATATCGAATAAGCATCGTATTCTGATAGTTAATTTACGCGCGATTATAATTAATCGCATTGTTATAAATAACATATGAGTACAACTGTGCAATAAATATTAACAGTATGAAAAAGGAAAGAGATTTAGAAGACATCGGACGCAACAACGACGCAATTTATCTTAATTTTTTGTAGTTCATCTATGATATTATATATTCATACTAAATGTTACATTTACTAGTACACTGAACTAGATTTTATAATAGCTAAGGCAAGTAACTAGATAGCGTTTTAAAAAATGCAATGATATAAAGGAAATGATATTATAGTTTGATAATTGATTTCCAATTTATATTTTGTATAAATTGGGAATCAATTATTTTGTATAAATAATTTTGTTAATAATCAGTATTTAAATTTAAACTTAACGATTGCAAAGTATTGTTTAATCAATTCTAGACTTAAAGGTATAAAATATTTGTTATTTAGGACATTATTTAATTTAAAAGTGTGACGATACTGCATAATGGATCAAAGAGAAACAGGGATAGTAACATGGCCTCTTATAAAAATAGATTTTATAAATTGGTTTTGTTTAAAAAATGCAGTATTTAGTTACAAATTTTGCAAAAAATTTGTACATATGTTCATATAATAATACGCTCAAATTTAAAAAGAATAAGGAAATATGTATAAAAGCATATTCAAGCATTTCAAAACGTAAACTTTTTAAAGTACTAAAATGTACTTTAAAAAGTTTACGTTTTGAAATGCTTGAAAGTAAAAATACGTGTTATAGTTATAATAAATGCCAGCTCTTCTATATAATGTATGGCAGTGTACTGCAGGAACAAATGAATATAAAATGTCATTAAAATTTGCTACAATTTAATAGCAGAGATATTAAAAAGAATCATAATATACCTATAAGGAGTGTAATATCTTTTCTTCTACAAAACGGCATGGCGCGTAGTACATCGACCTCATTCAATGTCAGTGTGGTGAATGGCGACCTTGTGTACACAATGGCATACCGTACACCGCAACACAAACATCATAACTCACTAAGGCCGCAAGCTAACCGATGCGATTCTCCGAAATCAAGAGATGCGGCCAAGAATATTTTTCATCCTATCATAAGCAAGATGCTACGTATGTTTAATTTCTCCGATGAGAGCCGTAGTAGTTATTAGAGTCGGAGTTATTAATAATCATTACCGATTTATAATACATTGTTCGCAACAAGATGAATAATACAAATATTTCAGCTATGCAGACGTTTCAATTCTTAATTCGAAACGTTTCTTTAATGCAACAAAATAAAAAAATAAATAGGCAGTTCCGATCCTTTCTCTCCATTTCAATCAATTCTACACAAATAATAAATGCTTATATGCGTTTTTATGGAACATTTTATAATATTTCAAAATTAAATTTCATACACAATTTTTTTATTTTTATTTAATGCGATTAAAAAAATCATCAACTTTTGCAGAAAAAAACAAGTTAAATAATATAAAAATTTTTAATGTAAAGATATTCTTTAAACTCAAATACCTATCACTTAAAATTTTTTACCTTATAATATGTCAGCGTTAAATTATGAGTTACATAGATATGATAAATAAAGACAGAGACGATTACACCTGCATTTACTTCAAAAGTTATAATCCATTGTGGAACTATAAAGCATTTGGTAATAGGTCTAAGTGGATTACACAGAGCACAGTCAAACACAAGTAGCGCAAATAGTTTGTAGTCAGACAGTAGTCTCGTACATGGTCAACTTATAATTAGAACACGAATGTCTAAACCGCTTTCCTTAAATATGGAATCGCTCTCCTCAAAAGACAATAATATAATTGATATCAGTTGTATGTCACTGACAATATATATATAAATATAAACTACATTTGTATTATTATATAAATAATATAACAAAAGTAAAATTCATAATAATATCTTAATTTAATGAAATCAATACAAATGCCATTCATTTTAAAGAATATAATTAAATTAACTAAGCATTGGCTTTAAATTGTGATATCAACAATGTAATTATTATAATATGTAATATCGTAAATATATTATACTAATATAAAAACAGCATAAAATATCATAAAATTCTAAAAATAATTTTTTATTTAATGTTTATTAATATGAGTATTCTGCATAAGCTTTAAGAAATATAAATTTCGTCTTGATATAAAGTCTAATAAAAAATAAAATGTTGCTAAGAGCTGTTAAAAACTCTTAGCATGTAAATTAGTTTTTTAAAAAATTTTCTCTTCTTTTTATCATAAAAACTATATATGGGGCGATATATTAATGTCTACCGTACACTTATAAACTATTCACGATATTGCCAGGGAAGCGACAAACGGTACAATTTCATATCCTGCGGTAGCAAGCGATTGCAAACGCGATATCAAAGTAGCGGAATAGTAATTGAACGATATACGACCAGATATACGATCTGATCTTGCTGGATCTCTTCTGTCATAACGCGGACCAACACATGCATGAATCGGTCGCACGCGCATTTTATGGCTCCCGATGTAAACGACCGTCAGTCGTAATCCCAGATGGTCGCACGAGTGCTCGGCACTGCTCGGAATATTACCTGCACCGCCCGTAATACCCGTGTAATTGCGTTACGGGAGTTTTCATTTCGTGTTGCATACCCGGCTATAACATTTTCTTTCGTTCCGCGTAATCGGTTGCGCATGGTTTGCGGTTATTAAAGTGAGAAACTTAGTGAACTATATATATGTACTATCACCTAAAAGATTTCAATTGTTGTAAAGCTTTAATTATTATATTTTCACGATTACTTTTAATCTACAAAATTTAAATCGTTGATTATTTGATAATTGTTTGATATTGAAAAATATTATAAGGATATTAAATATTGTATCTACAAAACTGCATAACGTATCTATAAGAATTAAATTTTTTTTATTTATACATATCTTTAACTCTTCTATTTCGGTTCCTATTTTAAAAATAAAAGTTAATTAATAAGGTAAGTACGTACATTAATGGAATTGTTGATCAAGAATCGCTTATAGAAGCTTATAAAATATGTCTTTATCATGAATTTTATTTTTTAACTTGAATTAAAAACTGTAATTTTGTAAAACAATGTACCAAAAAATATTATCTGATATTTTACTTTTTTATTATATTACATAATGTTATATACATTATTATACTCTACATTATTATAATGCATAATATTTTAAATAACTATTTATTGTAGGCTAGAATTACCTAATTTCTACGTTACGTTATATAAAAGACGGAAGATAAATAATGTGGTTTGAAAAAAATAAAATTAAATCTAAAAACAATATTTTTTTTATCAAGCAATGGATGACAAAAGATTCGAAGAAATCACCGCCCTTAAAGATTATATCAAAATATTTAAAATTGTATTATGAATATTCCACTATAAATAGTTTTAAATATTTTGCTGATTCTCAGAGACCTTGGTTTGAAAGGTAACATCAATTATATTTATTTATAGTATATAATTATGGGCGCAAATGGATATAAGATTATATAGGAATTTCTAAACATATATAATACATAAATATACATACAGTAAAACGTGTTGTTTTAAATTTAGCTTTTTTGAAACAAATGTGGCTTTTTTAGTTCTTTTTAATTAACAATAAAATTTAATTTAGCATTATATATTAAACATGTTAATATGTGAAACGCTGAAATGATGAAGAAAAAGAAAAGAAATATTATATTTAAGAATTAATCCAGATACACGACAAGCAGACATAATCAGACATCATCATTTTGTCAAAATGACGTTACTTTGTTAGTTACTAGTTTGTTACTTTAACAACATTTTTTAACAATATTTTTTAATTATTCATAAGCTTAATTAATATGTATAATGTTGTGTAATTATGATTCAGTGATATATAAAAACTCTGTACATTAATTTAAACGTTATTATTTCTAAAATAATATTATATGAATATATTTTGGAAAAAATAATTTGTATTCAAAAATTTAAAAAGTTTTTAAATTTGTGTATCTTTTTATATTTTTCTTAAAAGAGATTTCCATCAAATCGCTATTATTTATTTTATTTTTATATTTTTGAAACACTGAGTTACGCATAACACTAACATTCTATATTCAAAAGATCTTAGTACAATGAAATTTTACTTCAGCAGGATTTATTTGGATATTGCTCATTCATTTAACAATGTAAACTCGCGCTCAAAAGTCAACTCGCATAATACGAATATCGGATCTTTATTAAAGCAATGATAAAAGCGATTTGCACAGACTTATGCACGTGAGATTTTACAGATGCATACATTATAGCTCGCACATACAAGCGGAATGTATGATTAAAGTTATACAGTTTAATGAGCGTATACTAATTTTTCGTGAGATTAACGATACCACAGTGAGTAAAGATTCTTGGATTCATAGTGGTCCGCACAAATCAAGTAATCCACAAATCACGATCCTGTTTTGCGGTACAAAACAAATGCGGTACCCTTTGCAAAAAAGAGAAAAAAGGAAAACGGAAAAAAAAATGTAATTCCATAAAATGCTGGAGTCACGTCGCGATATGGCGTCGCCAGTTGATTTAATGTACCGTTACGTGTGACGTTAATAGCGCGGTGCGAATTCGGTAATGAGCGTGTCGTGGTAAGAACAGGAACAAATTGTTGCTCGATATGTCGCTTGACTTCCAACACGTAAATCCATATTTTTGTCTCTAATATTGTTGCCTTTGGACTTTTAAATGTTAATGACTTTTAAATAAAAAAATATAATTAAAATAAATAAAAGTTTAAATACATAAAATAAGCGAATAGAATAAATAAAATAAACAAATAAAATATAATAATAGCTTTAATCAAATAATGATATTTTTGCACTTGCCGTGTAATTAAATATATCTTTCAGAATTTTGTGGATTATTATACATTACACATTTATATCATTTTTGGTGTTTATGGTTTATATTTCCTATCATGAATTTATGACAACACCTTTAGTAACTTCCCCGGAGACAGATGATTATAAAACGACTCTTTTATCTTTTCCAGGTAAGATAAAGATTTTCCAAAATTTGTATATGTGTATTTATTTATATAAAGATTTACTTGATTTTTGATAATATAGTCAGTATAGTGTAAAATAAAAAGTTTATTTTTATATCTGTTTTATTGAAAACTTTTATGATGTATTTCAAACTAGGATTATTTATATCATGACAGATAGATATTTTTTTGATAAGACTCAATTGTAATAATTATGAAAATCAAATTTATATATTTTTATATATTTAAATAAAGGAGCTATCTCGATTATAAATATTAAAATTAAATTGAAAGTAAAGTTGTAAAATATAAAAAAGATATAAACATAATAAACGATATTTTGTTTTTTATAAATATAAAGAACAAAATATATAATTATATAATATTTTATATTTTTGATTTATAATATTTTATAATATTTTAGATTCTTACTATTAAAGAGTTATACTTTAATTATTATATATTATAATAATTTTCTCTTTTTTAGTGATTTTTTATTTTTTCTTTTCATTTTTTTTATGTTATCACATTGCTCAAAAGCATACGCCTCGATAATTTTTAGCAATCGCCATCTGCTCCATTAACAGAGTAAGTCGGCAATCCGCAACGGAACTGGCGACCAATATGTGAGTTGTATATATTGAATAAATTACATTCACGTATTGTATATTAAACAAATGCATTTGCATGTACACGAATGATGACGAGGTGCAGATACATACGTGGATCCTCTGCAGCATTTTGGATGCGTGTGAATGTGATTTCATCGTTTTACATCAAACTGCACCAATTGCACAATCGGTCAGGATCGTTCAAAGTATTGTTGGCTGTTTAACGCGTATTATTCTATGAATTTTCTCTGGGAATTTTCGCTGAAACAATCACTACATTGATCAGCGAGAATTGAAAATATTCATAAAAAGCGAGAATTAAAAATATTTGGCTTGATCGCATAATCTATTTCTACGATATGTTGATAATAAAGCGGCAATGCAAATATAATATTTGACAATTTGCTATCGGTGTTAATATTATGTTACGTATAATATAATATAATTATTAATATAATTATTAATATAATTATTAATTTGTCTAGACACGAAAAAGTTATTTTCTAAAAATAATCAGTTATTCTTTACCAAGTCAAAAAAATAAGTTACCGTTACTTAAAAAATAATACAGTTACTTTTTCTGTTATTACAATGTAATGATATCATTACTGCCATTAAGAGTTACAGAATAGAGGTCTAAAGTTTATACTGCTATCTTCGTAAAGATTGATAAGTATTAAAAAGTAACGAATCCATACTTCTTAAGTAACTTTATTTTTTATAAAAAGTAACGATATAATAATTATTTTTAGAAAGTAAGTTGTCAACCCTGATAACAGACAATTGATAAATGCATTCTAAATAAATATAGAGATCGTAGGTGTGACAAATGATACGTATCTATTGTTGATAGATACGAATCTATGATTGAGGATAGGTTTACTAACCATAGTGGCATTTCCATTGACCAGAGAATAGAGTTAACTCGCCGCAATTGATACGATATATACGTGAAGCTTAATCGACCGGTCAACGCATTGAATTCTACTTCACTTTTTACGACGTTCCGAGTCAACTGGCACGCCGATTATCATTAATTCGGTATCGCGCACTCTCTTCGGACGCAATGAGAACGGATGCATTGCGCATTGATGGAGAGCGTAGAATCAGTGGTTACAGCTCATTTAATAGGGTGTTAATATCCTAAAATCGCGAACCGTTTTGTGCGACACTACCTTAGCCACTCGCGAACTTTTGACTCTGTTAATGGAAGAGACGTTTCCGGAATTGTTGATTTGGAACAAGAATCTTCAAAGTTTCATAGCTTCAACACAAAGTTTCACCCCGCTTACACATTGATTATAATTGTTTATCAAGCTATGTTTTCGATTATAGATTTCGATTAAACACTAGATGCATGTATATTTATAGAAATACCTAATACCTAATACTTTGGCATTGTCGACCATTTATATATACAATACTATATTATATATACCTTTACATATCTATGTATAAATTTCTACATTATTATAAACTAATTTCGTGTTGTAAATTCTTTCTTATTTTAATATCAAATAATTAAATGTGAAGAAATTAAAGTAAAAAACAAATTGATCGAAATTTGAAAAAAATCTTCAAAATTTTATTTTATTCATTTTCAAAATAAAAAAAGAAGAAAGAGAAATAATATAGAAACATTTTATAATAAAAGATTTGCATCTAAAGTGTTACATAAATTGTCGTACAATTCAATTTCAATTTATTTTTACAAGCTAAATTGTAATTCTATAAACACTCTGTGACAAAATATATATTAAATTGGTGTTTAGAAAATTATTTGTGTTGATTTATATGTTTTATTGGCAAACACATATTTAAGTGTATGATGCTACTAAAGGTATTACTTGAAAATTATTATATAATATTATTTATTAATGACAAAATTAATTGCGTAATGCATTAAAAATTTCAAATTATGCACTTACATATAGCAGACACAAATAGATCATCATGTACAGTAGAGATTAAAAAAAAAAATGCGTAATTTGAATTTTTATCATATTTTTCTGAGTGCTTAAAAAAATCTTTTTTAATTTGAATTAAATTAATTACACACACAATAACACGTGTAACATAAGTTAATAAACAATAAGAAGAATTACTAATTTCTTTTGTAAAAAAAGAAATATATATCAGTTTTGAGCAATTAATGTTAATATTTTTAATATACATATAATCTACTTTTACTTAACTAATAAAGATATTCATGCTTTTGTTATTATTAAATGTATTATTAATTTTGTTATTATTAAAAATGAACACATAATCTACAATTTACATACACTAAAAAGATTTAATTGAAAAACAATGAAAGAAATTATTATATAATAAAAATTGTTTTTTTTCGAAAATTATGTACTTTACTAATTTTTTTATTTATCTCTACACAGAGAATTAAATCAATGAAAAAGTAATTATAATATAAAAATACATTATTAATATTTATTAGTCAAGCCATTGCTAATTTTAAAAGCATTACATCTGTGCGATATATTGTCAACCAATTTATCTATTACACAGAGTGAAAAATTAATTATTAACTTTGAACATATCACTTTTCTCATTACAGAGACCAATTTGTTAAACAAATTTACATTATGAACATTGTTAAAATATTTTTAATATAATATCAATATATAATGTATATATCATAACTTATCATAAAAATATATAAAATCTATTATGTAGTTGAATAATATGGACAACAATTATATGATCAAAAGAAAGTTGTCCACCTTTTTTGCTCTACTGTATATTAAAGATATTCTTGAGAAATATGTATTATATATAATTTTATTGAAATATTTACTACATTTTTTTTAAAACCAGTTCTAAAGCAAATATCACGAACCAGACAGTTGATGAAATTCTCATCTTAATAATGCGACTGGGCAATCTCTACATCTATGATTTTGACACATTCGGTTTGACGGATAATAATTATGACGTGGAATTAGATAAACTTTTAACAACTTATTATAACGGGACTTACGATGTCACTGAAATAATGAAAACTGTACGTATGCAAATTAAATCAACACCATGTTTCAAATATGTGATATATTAGAATTTTACTTACACATTTATTAGACTTTTCTTATATATATATATATATATATATATACATACATACAGTTGATATACGTATAAAATCCTTTTAATTATGCAATAATTAGATAACTGTAATGGTAAATTGTTTAATTTTTATTGTTTAGTGTAATAACGGAAGTTTAAATTCAAGTTCTAATTTTAAATGCAAATTTCTTTATAATTCCATTACTATTTATACCGATTTTTTTATGAATTCTCCCTGCTTAAATTTATCTTCTTAACTTTCAGTTCTCTGATAATTTTAGCAAACAGAAATCATTTATAGGCAGGCACTTGATTTTTTTGATGATGTACATACTTTAAACACAAAGTTTCCTTAGAAGATCAATTAAAATATTATTTGCACGATACTTTGCATATCGACCTCCGTTGTTATCGCTCAGAAAATTGTGGCAATTTATGTCAATATATATGTCGCGTATTTGCATTTTTCAGCTGACTCCGCAATGTTCGATGATGCTATTGAAATGTAAGCTACATGGAAAGTACACAAATTGTTCGACGCTTTTTAAGTTTCGCAAGACGCCGGACGGATACTGTTGCACCTTCAATTATGTGCGTGAAAGCGACGACATTTCCGAGTGAGTATTCTATGCTTTCAAAACGTATTTTTGAGAAGCATACAATATGCAGTAGTTTAATTATTTATTTATCTATCCTCGGGTAATGCAGTGGCATATTTCAGAATGTAAATGAAACATATTCCCTATCATTAAGCATGATATAAAAATGTTCTATTATTTGTATAAAGTTGTTCTATTTATCATTGTTTTATTTTACTATATTTCATCATTACGATAAGAAATAACGATAAGAAATAAATAAATATATATATATATATATTTTTTTTT
>Ga0157364_1000551_pt1 | contig 26589 bp, 14 predicted proteins | sample AttsexASBM2_FD_111476 | JGI IMG/M metagenome (GOLD analysis project Ga0157364, IMG submission 111476) | Fungus gardens microbial communities from leaf cutter ant in Ribeirão Preto, State of São Paulo, Brazil - Atta sexdens ASBM2 | ecosystem: Host-associated > Fungi > Mycelium > Unclassified ... | reverse complement strand
GATTTTTGAGGTTATGTGCATCAAACGTCAAACCATATGGCATTTTAGAAGGCCAAATGTTAACGCTTTAAAACCACAAAAAGGTGGGAAGATATATAAAATTTAAATTGTTATTTCGGTTGTGTATCAAATCTAAAGCTCAGAACTTTTTTGTACACCTAATATATATTATATATAAATGAATATGAATCCATATATTTTTCTTTTTCTTTTTTGTAAAATTATTGTTGTTTAATATAAAAATAATAATAATGAGAAAATATTAAAAACACATTGATTAAGATTCCTGAGTAATCATCACAGACATATTAAATTTGCATATGCGTTTAATATGCTCCAACATGTTCTTACAATAGCACCTATTCATTTCAATGATTTATATTATTAATTGTTAATTTGTCTTCTTTTGTCATGATTTTCATATTTCATACATTCATGTAATCATCATGACTTTGCTGCGTTTGTTTTAATATCAGGATACTACCGTATCTCTACTTATTCAAAAGTAATTTAATAAATCATAAGTGGTAGTACAGATCATTAATGATAAGATTTTGATCTCAGGTACCCCAACGCGTTTTTATTTTATTTAATTAACTTTTTCCTAAACAAATGACAACACACTCGATGAACTTGGCACGGAATGAGCGAGGGAGCGAGAGAATCACGATTGCGAGGTTTCAACTGTGATGAGAATCCCGAAGGCTTATGCACTGCAAATCCTACGGTCTTGTCCAAAATTGATAATTTTCAATAAAAATTTGCAAGTTTTGTATTAATGGCGTGTCAAAATTATATGGCTTCTCAAAAAAAAAGTTAGATTTTTCACTCTTCTGGAGATTTCTTTTCAGAACTCGAGAAATTTTTTAATCTCACTGCCCGGTAAAAAATTTTTAATGCACAAATATATAAATGTATATAAACACATATAATATGTATAAACATATATTCATTCATTCGATGGCGCAACTTCTCAAAGTCAGAACAGGGTCTACTTCTCGTGCGCCCGCAGACTATACACAGACAGTATGGGACAATTTAACGCTGATTTCCGAACAATAATGTAATATAAATGTAATATAAATGTAATATAAATATAAATATATAATTATATATGAAATATATCCATACAGTTCATTCTTTTGTAATAAATTTAATATAAGAAAATTTAATATAAGAAAAAAAATAATAATACTAAGAAAATATTAAAAATAATTAAAAGGATAATTTGGAAAAAATTAAGTTTAGAGAAATGTAAAAAAATTACTAATGTATAATTATTATATATATAATATTATATATATAATATTATATATAATTTTATATATAATAATTTAATAATAATTTAATAATAATAATATATATAATATTATATATAATATTATATATAATTATATATATAATGTATAATTATTATATATACAATTCTATAGATGTAATTTTTTTTACTCCAAACTGGATTGTTTCTAAAGGAAACAATTTTAACAAAAATGATCCTTTTCATTATTTTTAATGTTTCTCATTATTGTCATTATATTTATTTTTCTTGTCTAAGCAAGTAATTTTACAAAAAAAAGAATTAAGGATTTATGAACGTTTGAATACATATTTATAATCATATAATCATTTTTATTTATACATATTTATACATAGTAATAAAAAATGATTAAATACATCTATATGTTAATTTAATACATGAAAATTTTTCCATTTATGCACATTATCATTTCCTAAAAAAATGATCATCAACATTCAGAGCAATTAATCGGAGATTTTCATCACCTACCGGCAGAGTGCCAATAAAGAAAGAATCGTGCAAAAAATCGGAAACTGACAGAAAACTGCAAGAGAATTGGCAACCGTGAAGAGAATCCGTTCTTCTCTGCACTGAACAACGAGACAGCTCAAGAGAACATCTATTCTCTTCACTTGTATTCGCTTGTTTCAAGCGATCGAAAATGTTTTCTCGCCAATTTCGGCCGCTCGGCGTACATCAATAAGAGGCGAGGGGTATTTAATTGCATTTAATTGTTTATTAAAATCATAAACAATTAAATATTTCGTAAACTATTGCGTTTTCATATTTATACTATTCTGGATTAATGGGAGGAGTACTATTATCACAATTTATTAAAACTTACACCTTGATCAAAAAGTTCCCGGAATTATCACCAGGTGATGCTCTGAGTCAGCTGATTTGAGTTCTGTTTTTTTTTTATTAGGTTGCCACATCTATCATTGACATTCCCACCAAATTTTATTACCATAGCTTGACATTTGTAAAAGTTACATCGTCTTGAGTACGTCTACCTCTGCACGTATTTTCGATTTTTTACAGTTTTAAAAATGGAGTTGAATTTGCAACAAGTGAATTTTTGACCAAGAACGAAAAGAATACCATATACCAATAGCCATCGAATTCATCTGATATGGTTCCCTGCGATTTTTTTCTGTTCGAGTAAAAAAATCATTACGGGAAACGCGTTTTAACAGCCGAAAGGAGATAATGGAAAAATCGAAGACGGCTCTGATGACTATACCGATAATAGAATTCCAGAAATGTTTCGAGAGCTGGATCAAGCGCTGGCATAAGTGCGTTGCAGTTGATGGGGAGAATATCACTTTAAAGGGGACAATATCACTTTTGATGAATAAAACTGTATTTTGAATTTTCTGAATGAATTCCGGGAACTTTTTGATCAAGGTAGTATGTTATCTAGAATGACCCTCGCTTTATGTTTTTCTTTCTATAGAAAATTCTTGTTATTCCTTTTGCCATGATTGCTAGTCCTTCATTTTTGTTATAGGAGGCAAACTGAAGTTGGCTGAAGATTAGGATAGATTAGATAAGGTTCCGCCCTGAACAGTAAAGACCGGCAAGTTCAAATGCGAAAGTTGCCATGCTTTTTATAATAAGCAGCATTCTGACCTTCTTCTTCTTCTTCTTGTGTTTTCTCCTTATTTGGTTTTTCGACTCAAGTAGAGAGTTACAGTACCATGTAAATGAATTCTAAAATCCTTTGAATAGTTTCTTCGGGGAGCAGAAACCTTTTACTGATCGTTGCATACTGAAAACGTGCATATATTATAGTTAAAGCTCTCCACACTCGTAGAAAATTACTGTCCGGAGTGGAGCCTAATCTTCCAGCTTGGCGACACCTGAAGTTGGCTACTGACAGTCCATGTGTTTATAGTCAAAGGTCGTTACTAGGCCCGTTGTTTCATGATGGAAATATATATATATACATATATACTTCCACCATGGTATAAGCATGATGTAAAGACAAGGCTATGCGCAGAATGTAATCACGTGATAGTCAAGCGACCAATCAGAATTATTATCACATAAGTATCGTGATAAATTCCAATGTATTATTTATCAGTATACTTACAGCGCTCCTTGCATACACTTTAACAAATACAGAAGATATTAAACACAAAATAAATATTAAAGAACAATATCATAAATACAAAAATATGAATATAAAAAGGAATACTAAAAATAAAAATATATAATATATTCCAGAAAAGACTCCACATCTAATCTTATAGGAAAATGTCTTTCTGCGGATTTGGCTAATTTTTGGATATGTTTTCATTCTAAACAAATATCACAATGGGCACAACTTGATCGTATGAGACGTTTCTGCAATGCAAACCTTTAAATATCTAGATTTAATATAAAAATACAAGCTTTTCGGAATATGATTCTTGGTCGAATGTGTATGGGTGTAATTGAAATAAAGAACTATAATAAATAAGAATAAATAACTATTCGTTATTTCCATAGCATTTAATGATTCCAAACTCTTTTATATGTGTGTGCGCGCGCGTGTGTGTAGCAGAGACAAGGACCCTCTAGATTTGTCGCGTCGCATGCTCCAACATGTTTTAATATCTCTTAGCTCTTATTCTTTCCAACGCGCTTGATAGAGTGAGTAAGAGCTGTGATAGGAGCATGTTAGTATATGTTGAAGCTTGCGACGCGAACAAACTCCATGGTTCATCACGCCCGTAATATTTTTTGATCCCAAATTCTCTTTGCTCTCTCTCTCTCTCTCTCTCTCTCTCTCTCTCTATCTTTCTCTCTCTCTCTTTGTCTCTCTTTGCATGCATGTGTGCGTGCATGTATGCGTGCATGGCGCGTGGCGCGTGTATGCGCGCGCGCGCATCTACATGCATACGTGTACTTGGTGTTTCTGAATAAGTAAATGTTTACTTGTTTATGAGAGATGTTCAAAATGACCGTTTTCTACGATGCAAGCATCTACTTTGCTTTGGAAGGAATTAATTGCATTTCATTAGCTTCCAAGAATCGAATTGCTTCAGTTATTCTACGAATCATATCATCAATAGTTGGATGTTCACAGCATATTATGTCTTTTATCCTTCCCCATAAATAATCAAGAATGGTGAGGTCCGATGATCGAGGTGGATTGGACTATTTATTTGACTATTTATTTGTTCGGGAAAATAGTGTTTAGTACTGCATGAACAACTCTTGATGTATGTCACAAACTATCATAAAGTAAACATTTACTTCTTCAGAAACACCAACATATGCAAGTACGCATATGCATATAGATGCGCGCGCGCGCACACAACTCATCCCCCCCACACACGCGCGCGCACACACACACACACACACAGTGTAAATCCGACCGGGCAATTTTCACGCGGTATACTTGATAATGCTAATGCCGGCGGTATTGTAACTTTTAATTTTTATAACTTGAGATTTACTTAATCAAAAGATACTTTATTATAACATTTTGGAAAGCTCTTGACATCGACTATTAGATTCTAGAATAAAAAGTAGGATGTTTCATTAAAAAAAATCAATTTAATCTTGATCTGATCTTGGCAAAGCCACCCAAGGTCAAACTGATATGATCAATAAATAGATCTTTTTAAAGATCTTAGTCTGAACATATTTTGGATCTTATCCTGCAGAGATAAAATGGTGGACGGGTGAAACATCCTGTATAGTGCATATTAGTAATTTAAGATTAAATTATTTAAATAATGATCCAGCTTCAACCGTAATAGATATTTTACATTTCTAGTATTGATTATGTTTCTCACATATGCGGTCTAAAATAAAGATTCTTAATCTCGTTTAATTTATTTTTGTTACACCGTCACGCCACTACGATTGAGAACAATTCTTGCTTACGCCCTTATGCCATGTTATGCCTTGTCGTGTAGACGAACCTTAACATTGTGTCATAGTTTTTTTTGGAACACACTGTGTAAGACACAGTGGCCTAATTTCCATCAAAAGTTGTTTGACTGTAACAGAATACTCAACTGTAATTGATTGGTTCTTGCATTCTGATTCGGTTCGAATCCTCGGTGGAAATTAAGCCATTGTTATACTGTGTAAGAAATAAGCGACAACACGAGAAAAATATAATTTTTAGCACTCTGAAATTCGAACCGAGATCTGATCTCCTCCGTAATGATAGACTTCCACTGAGCCACCCAACTCTGATGCTGATAGCTTATCTGTTATGCTTATTTCCTCTAAATTTCTTACAGTTCCCAGCCTGATATTACATCCATCCCGGATGTATATTTCTGATCACAATATTGGAATGAGCTCGACTAACCTGACTACACATCGACTTAGCACATCCCTATGGCATTTTCCCGTCATATCTGAGTGACTATCTTTTTCCAGAGGTCGTCGGGTGTCCTCAGTATACGACCGCCATCTATCGGACAACAACTTTCGATACGTTTTTTCAGGGTAACTTTTTTTTTAAATTAATAATCTTGAAAACTTAATTATGATACAAAAGTTAATTTACAATGAAATTAATTGAATTAAGAGTTAATAAAAAACGTAATTGAAAAGTTAAAAGTTAAATTTGTTTTTTATTTTTTTTAATTCATGATTCTAATTTCAGTCTTAATAACGGAATAATTCAAATAACGGAAATACAAATATATACTTCATTTAGAAAATCTCATTTAGAAAAACTATCTAAAACTATTTTATTTACTGTTTTGTTTATATATACTGTTTAGTATATAAGATTCGACTATAAATACAGACTTGTGACTAAAGCTTCAGACACAATACGAGGGAGTAGCGATAGCAATAAGGAATGGATTTCAACCTATCAGAAATTAAATACATTGAAATATGGTTTCTGACAGATTGAAATCTGGGGATCGATTATGTAATTTAAAATGAAGTGAAAATTATAAAAGTAAGCAAATTTACTAAAATATTTATAATTTCATTGGTCAACACTTTAGTAAATTTGTTCACTTTTGTTTTTATTTCATTTTAAGTTATCACTATTGCCGCATATTATGTCTTTGAGATTTAACTTCAAAGAATTAAATACAAAATTAATAGTTACGAATAAAATTTAATTAAGTAAAAAGTTAAAATGTAATGTAATTAATCTAAAATGTAAGTAAGTTAAGTTAAAATTAACTTTTTGACTTTTTAACTTAACTTTTACCTTTTTAACTTAGCACTACCCAATCTTGCATATTTTATGTTCTAGGCATCCATTATTCCTTTGAGCCATTTATTATTTCTATGCTTGTTCTGAATCTGAGTCCTAGTCTCTCTTTTACCGAATCACTTTGGGCATCCTCACCTCCGATTCCTTAGGGCAGCTGACTTCAGAACATTTTTCTAAAATCCTAGTCCTCTCCTACTAAGGAGTAGCAGATATAATCCCATTTCTGAAGCTGTAAGAAATAAGCGACAACACGAGAAAAATATCAGGGCACTTCGAGATTCGAATTAAGGCCTAATCTCCTTTATAATGGTAGATTTTCATTCTTCCACATAACTCTGAAGCTGATAGCTTCTCTGTTGTGCCTATTTCCTTTAAATTTCTTATAACCTGTGTCACCTATCTACGTTGGAAAACACACGTTGTTGCTTTCGTATGAACGCATATCCAAAAAGTGTTAAAATATGTGACAACAATACCTGAATAAACCAATCGGGTTGATCGAATTGACCGAATTATGCAATTGTAATTTGTTAATTTTCTCTTTCCGAGATCTCAAAACGATTTCCAATCTCTTTGACACAGATTTTTCCATTACCAACATTTATGCCCTCATAGTTATGACATAGGAAATGAAAAATTAATATTCAATATGGCTGTCATCGTTTTCGGCACATTCCGATCGGCATTTTTATCACCATATTTGCTATATGTTGCTTGATGTTGCTACATTTGACTACGTTTCGTATAAAAATATATACAATAAAAATATACTATTAGTGTCACTGCTAGTGTAATAGTATTACTATTGAAATACAGTAGTGTCACTGTTGATATGAGTATTGATACTATTGGTGCGCGCGCCGGCAGCGGCTGAGTCGCTGAGGGACACTATTCCTGTCGGTGTGTGTACATACGAAGCTATCTGAAGAATACCGAGTGGCCAAGATGGAGAACCAATCAGAAGTTGTGCCCGCTTTTACTAAACTTTGGTTATAGGATCCCTATCCTAAATTTCAGTGCTAGTGACTAATCATGATGCAGATATGTACACATGTACATATGTCTAAAACTTAATAATACTCGATTTTTATTTAAAATTGTGATTTTTAATATTATCATCCGAGTTTAATTATCAATAGAGATAATTGCAAAAATTGAGATAAAAAAAAATTGTAATTTTTCGATAATATATATGATATAACATTAAAAGTATGCATACTTATTTATAGCATTTATATAATAAAAAAATCATGAATTTAATATATCGAAATATTTATCGAAATATTTATGTTAATGATCATAAATTTTTATTAATTGTCGATAACGTCACTTTTCAATTATCCCCGGGTTCCCCGGGGTCCTACTGATAATCACAAAAATTTGCCGATGTTTTTTTAATAGTATCTCGTCGTTACGAACATACCATGTCTACGAAACTAATAAATCATGAAATCAGTACCGTATTATTAGTTTCTTATTCTTAAATTTATCTTTAGATGCTCAGTAGTCAATGAAATAATTCGATAGAGTATCTGAAGATAAATTTAAGAAAGCCTTAAATATAAGGTTTGACTATGAATACGGGCATTAATCACTTAAATTTTAAGAGGCACGCGAATTTCTATAAACACCGACTTTAATAGTATCGTCGTAACTAAGACAAGTTTGCAAATAGCAACGCGCTGACTTCATTTTCCATTATTTTATAACATATATATTCAGGCGTTTGTTATATGATTTGAAATGATTAAAAAATATATTAAATATTAAAAAATAATAAATAAAAGTAAAAAAAGTAATAAATAAGTAATTATTATAAATAAATGATTATTTATTATAAGTATATGAAACTGAGTATGCGGTTCCATGATGCGGAATTGGCGTAATGCGGAATTGACGGAATGCTTGTGATTGGTCGTGGCTTCATTCCACCGATTCCGCTATTTTCTGTTGCGCAAATTTATTTCTTTTGCGGATTTCACCGATGCCTGCGTATGTGCGTGTGTATGTACACATATATATTTATAAAAATTAACCTCGTTAAGCTTAAACGGAAAAAAATTGTCTCTTACAAGAGCGCATGGTTAATCAATACGCTGAAGCGTGGATTCAGATTTCTACTCGGGTGTTTTCTGGGTGTCATGTTATTCTTGTTTAACATTCGGTAAATAATAAGACTGGAATATGATACCTCGGATGGGAATCTGAATATAATCTTGAAAATAACTAATTAAGTCTCCAGATAAATACGGAGGTTAATATAATGATCAGAACACGAATGTAAATAGTATACAGAAGAGCGAAAAATGTAAATCAAAATTAAAACGCAGTTCCGCATATCCGCAGTTCCTTATAGGACGCATCCTGAGTTTTATTGTCATAGCATAAGCGTATTAAAACAAAATCCATCGAAGAATGGCGAAAAAAGGACATGTTCTGATTGGTTGTAGTACATAAACATGCGCAAGAATACATCATGTCCATTAGCATCATGGTAGCTAATCATCAAATTCAGTTCTTCGTGACTGTTTATGACAGCGAGAAATCTGAGAAAACGTGGAGAGCAGTGGTGAGGTTACAAGATGTAATCCAATGGATGACGCATTGGATGCATATGTGGATTCGTTCGCTACGGTATTTTACGAGGCTTTTTTTGCGTAAGTCATTTGTATAGCGCTTTTTCGCTCTAATTTAGCTTGTTAATTGGGCTGGCGCGAGTCCGTGTTCATTTTTGTGCTCTTCTCTATCGTATCTTTTCATAAATCATTCGGTCTCATATCGGAGGCACCGACCTTCGGGACGGGGGGAGATAGCCGTTGGGTCTATAATATCGCGTAATGGCTCTTTTCCTAATGGAATCGAGTTCTCTGCCTTCTCCTTCTTCTTCATCAAATTCTTCCAATTTCGATCCTGGTGTGCATTTGGCGGACGCCTCTTCGGACAAGAATATGAATTGAATGCTCACTAATTTGATGGAAGTAATGGCGGCGGCGGCGGTGGCGCCTCATCCCTACCAGCCTGTCGTTGACACAGCCATCAATTCGCCGTTTCCTATGGACGCTGATGATGAAAGATCTAGTCGCAAGCGTAATGCTAAGATAACAAGCGAAGAAGATCGAAGGTCGATTCACCTCTCTAAGAATAATTTTTCGATCTTCAATGCATTTGAATTCCACTTGGGTGCGTCGGCGCCTGCCAAAACGAGGAATATCTCGATTAATAAATACTCTAAAACACATTCCCCCCTTTGTCACATATGTACTTGGACAAGTTTACGCCGATGCATTTTTCTGTACTTTCTTGTGTGTTTCTGAGTTTATCAAGAGTGATATTTTTCTCATTAAGAGGCTTGGCACCGGTTATAATAGAGGCTAAGACTGCAGACTAATCGTTTGATCTCTAATCCTATCTTTGATAAAAATGGCCTTTGAGCATTCATTTCATCCTTTAGTCCTCCGCACCGCAATTGTTAAGAGCATTGATCAGACTATCTCGCTGTCAGAGAAAATCTAACCTTAACGGTCAAAGTACTTGACGTACAACGCTTCAACAGACGCGTGACAATCGATGGCAAGGCCACTTACACGCCTTCGCGAACAGTCTGTATAAAATTCGCAGAACAATCACTCCCGAAGGAAGTGGTTTTATTTAATACAAGGTCGATATTTCATGCATATATTTCAAAAATCAGGATTTACGTTACGTTTGTTATAGAATTGGCATATCAATTGCGACTGTAAAAGGACCAAACCAAAATGCTTCTTCTGTGAACTCACTAGAGAGGAAGATCACTCTTGCTCAACTGATCAGGCGCATGCCAAGTGCATCAATTGCGAGGGGGATTATCTCGCAACCTCTCACACATGTCCTATCATTATTAAGCATAAGACTATTCTCGGCCTGGCCGCACAAGAAAATATTCCTCTTGTGGACGCTAGAAAATTAATTGCTTCCAACAACTCCCTCCTCCCGCCTTTTCACAATGCTTCTTGATTTAAAAACTTTTCTTACTTCCAAAGTCATTCTGCTTCTTCTTCTTCTGTGTCAAAATCCTACAGTTCTCCCTATATTACATCTAGCCTGCCCTCTATAACACTACTAGCTTCATATAATCATTTCCAATATCTTGACTATGACGATTCAAAGGGTCCCTTCTTTCCTAACCCTCCTATAAGCTATGCCAAGAAGGCAGCGTTGCCGCCTCTGAGACACGGTCAACCGATTGTTTCGGGCTCCTCCTCAAAATTATTCATCCGTAAAATAGAATCTGTTGCAGGGAAATAAAAAAATTCTTTCTGCATCATCTTTGGATCATTCAACTCAACAAACAAATCAAGATACTCTCAGAATCACTTAGATCTTCTGTTTGCACCCAATGGCCGTAATGACACTAGCTATGATGCGAAGCATTATTATTCACTTAAAGGATAAAAGGCCATGTCCATCGCCAACAGAGAAATCAACTTCAAATATAAGTATGATTATTCAGAAGACTATAAGCTTCCTCGAGAATTGTGAATCTCTGGTTAACATTCCTGCCGTTACTGGCATAATATTCATTATTTCTCTACTTCAAAAAATCTCCGAAATTCTATCCACTCTTGGGTTTTTGCTCCGAATTCAGTACTGACTCTATAAGTAATCTACATTCCTCCTCTCTTAATGCTGACTTATTAGCAAGATATAGTAATCACCTTCATCTGCAATACCTTCATCAGCATTCACAATCTATTAGAATCCTATAATGAAATTGTCGTGACAAACTTCCTCAATTACAACATATCAGCTGACAATTTGACATTTTCTGCTTGCAAGATACCCTGCTTTATCTAACCATGCCTTTTCGACTTTCGTCTTTTAAAGTTATTAGAAAGGATTCAGAAAGCCAGAAAGAGAGGAATCTGTATCCTGTTAAGGAACAACATTCATTCATTTCCTTTCGAATCTCTCATCTCTCATTCTTCGATAGAAGTAGGTATAACAATCAATCTCAATGATGAGCAACTAACCGTTATTAACATCTACTGTCATCCGAACCAACATACACTTCAAGAATGGTTTAATAAAACTCTTAACAACTTTCACAAATTCTTAATAAATACAAGAACACGATAACAGGTGATTTTATGAACGCACATCATACTTCTTCCTCTGAGGATGCTCCAAATCCGATCGTCACGGCAGGACGCTTTTAGGCAGAGATAAACAGAGCCTGCATTATGAATGATGGTAATCCTACGCTACTAATCCCGCTGGATTAAACAAATCTGTAATTGACATCACCACTACTTCTATCTATTTGGCGCCACTACGTGAAATCACTGAATCAGATACCTTTGGCAGTGATTACTTCCCTATTAACATAACCATTAGCGGTTACCAACTTCTCTTGTCTACAACATGTCTTTCTGTACAAATTAATCCTTGATACGGACAAAGCTAACAAATTACATCATTATATACTACCTCCGAGGAATTTTTTTAGCAAGGTGGATGGACTCTACTGAGATATATGAATATTTTGCAGATCATTCGAGATTGCTCTTCCCTGAAAAGGGGACTTCCCAGGTCAATCCCGGTTTCTAGCGACAGGAAAAGTCCTCCTTAATGGACGGAAGAATACTCTAGGGCCATTCTAAGTCGTAGAAGTGCCGCAAAAATACATCAGCAGTGCCCATCTATCAAGAATTTCCTTTCATTCAAAAAAGAATGTCATGCACTAGAATTTTATATTAGATTAAAAAGAGGCAATGGAAGAAATTCGTGGAATCATTCGACTATAAGATTCCTACCAGTGATACTGCGTTTAATTAAAGCCTTCAAAAGACGTAATCTATCAGAGCCTTCCAGTGTGATTTCAGATGACAACAGGCAGAACAACCTTCTAGAAAAGGTCAAGGGTAAAGTCTGTTCTCCTTTTTGCCCTACGAATACTGGCAAAAGCTTGTCATCAATGATTGCAGAAAACATTCATCATCAGGGAATAGTTTTCAAAGATCTGGATTCGCCCTTTTCCATCAATGAGTTCACTCGCTTTATTACAATCTAGAAAAAATTTCTCTCCGAGTCTAGATCAAATCCGCTATACTATACTTTCTGCTTTGCCGGTTAAATATAAAGAATTTTTACTGAACTTATTCAACCGCTTTTTAGAGAAGGGAATTATACCATCTTCCTGGAAGATCTCGCTCATCATTTCTCTTCCGAAGGCGAATAATTCTGGTTTCCACTCCATCTCACTTCTATCATGTGCCCTCAAAATTTTTGAGAAGATTGTCTATTTAAGGCTGCAATGGCTAGTGGAATCGCAGGCGATATTATCACAAGAACAAATGGGCTTTAGACTTAACAGGTCGTGCACAGACAACTTGGTTACTCTCATAAATAACATCCATATAAGTTTTCTGGCGAATGAAATCGTCGCAGCAGCTTTTTTAGACGTAACTGGCGCTTTTGACAACGTGCTCTGAAGCAGTCCTCTCTGAGATCCAGAAAATTGGAGTTCCCGTAAGACTCGGCAAATTCATAGAAAACATCATCACTCATAGAAATGTATACTTTATTGAGAAGAGTCATCTCAGCGAGGCTCTGTATATAAGGGAATTTCTCAAGGTTCGATGCTCAGCCCGCTACTTTTCAATATATATTAATATTCGCGAGATGGATCTTCAATTACCCTGGAACTTTTTGTGATATGCGGACGACATTGCGGTCTATTCTTCTTCGACAAATCGGAGAAGCTGTTGCCAATCTCCAATCATTACTTAATTTATTTGTGCCTTTCGAATAAAGATCTAGAGTTATCACCAACCAAATCCAATTGAATCTTATTTTACAACAGAAAGCGCTCCCTTAAAGAAGATTCTATCTTCAAAATCTTTATTAACAATTATTTGGAGAGAGTAAGATATCTTAGCGTAAGATTTCTGAGCGTTATTTTGGACTGCAGGCTCAAGGAAGAAGATCACTTCAAGCAGGTCAGAAAAGGAAAATCATTGATTAATGTGCTATCATCTTTGACAGCGGTCTAGTGGGGTTCCCATCCTCAGTTCTTACTCACCATCTATAGAGCTGTTTTTAGAGAATCCATCGAATATGGCTGCCAGATTTTTGTTCTTCAGAATAAGAAATTGCTTCTTTTACAATTAGAACGACTTCAATACAAAGCAATTAGAATCACCCTAGGTTACAAACAATCTACATCCATCAACATCATTCTGTTTGAGGCTAAGGAACTCTCGCTTAAACTTCGCTTTGCTGTCCGAAAGATACGTATTGAAATCTATGTCTAGGAATAATAACCCAATTATCCACAGCCTCAGCTCCAAGGAAAGGATGGCTTTGTCATCCGAGAAGAAATCAAGAGCCCTCTCAGTATTGTCATCCTTCAAATATTACATCCTTAATAAACATGCTTTTAATAACATCTTCCAATCCACCTTTCACCCTGCATTCGAAACTTCCTACTCTGATTTTATTCTCCGACCGGATTATAAGCAAATTATTTCAGACAGCAAGGAGAAAGCTGACTATGCTATTAAACAGGAATTCTTAGACAATCTCTTCTCCATTGATCTCCAAGCCTCAGCCATTGCTTTCTACATAGATGGCTTCAGAATGGAAGAGCAGGAATACGCAGAGGCAGCAACTTACTCTCCAGAGCTCGGAGTCAGTTTCCGATACAGATTGATCTCAGAGGCTACCATATTTACAGCGGAGGTTGGGCGATCTTCCAAACGCTTATTTTAATTCAGGACACTGGTTACTCCAAAACAGTGATTTTTTTCTGACTCTAAGAGCGTCCTGGAATCTATTGGCTCCAATAGACTTATTAATTCGAATTATATCATACACTGAATCAAGCGCCTCCTCGCTGTCTCTTATAGCAGGGGCGTCACTCTTGTCTAGAATCCAGCTCATCGTGATATTCTGAGCAACGAAATAGCGGATAAGGTGGCCAAGGAGACTACCTTAAAAGAGAGAAGGGACAACTTTAAACTCCCCATCTGACCCTGGACAACAAAATGTCAGTTCCTCGTTTCAATAAAAAATACTTCAAAAACTACAGGACAACATTACACCTCGCTTTACGCTAACTTCTCTAATATGATGGTGCCAGAAAAAGCTACTTAATCGCCAGAAGATCGTCTTGACTAACAGACTTCGTGCCAACCATTACAACTTAAATTTCAGCTTGCATAGGAAAAACATGGTGGATTCTCCAGCCTATACGTGTGGTGACCCTAAATAGGATGCCAACCATGTAATTTTTTATTGCCCCTTATCTCGCGCAAATTCGCCTCCCTTGGTAAATTTATCAAGAAAACTTTTCTTCGTTACTCTAATGATATTTTCCCTATGCTTATAGATCCTCAAGTTAAAATTTGCAGATTTCTCTCCTTTTTCAAGTCTTTGAAACTATTAATTTGAGTTCCCCTTTCTGCTTTCCCTCTTTTCTTCTTTCTCCTCTCTTCTTGGTATCCGAGTGCGGCTCGGCCGGAATTGCGTGGTTTGGCTCGGTTCACCCTGGGTGGAGTTTTTTGCCGGGTGGAGGGGGGAGACTGATGCTCTTTTTGATTCTAATTCTTTTCGTTTCTACGGTTTGACTTCTGTGGAAAGTTGGAAGTGTTTGGGAACGACTGGCCAAGTTTATCTCGTCAACGAGGACCAGGGTCATTAATTACAAAAGACAAGACATGTAATCCAATGTAATCGGCCGAAAGTCTATTTAGAAAATCTATTTTTTTTTTTAAAATGTAAGACAAAGAATCAAAATCTTTATAATATATTTATAATATATAAAATATTTATAATAATCCTGATAAAAAAATGTCGCTGAAATTATTCTACGTTTTAGAACATTTCAACGAAATTTGCTGAAATTTCACTGAAAGTGAGTTTTTTATCTAACATATTGAAAAATCGTTGAATTTGAATGGAAATTTCTCTGAAATTTCTCTGAAATTTTATTGTAATTTCTCTGAAATATTTATTAAAATTTTTCTGAAATTTTGCTGAAAATTTTTGCTGAAAAAGTTAGAAATCACTGAAAAATTGAACTGAAATTTTTCTAAAATGCTGAAATTTCGCTGAAGTATTCCAAAACATGAAATAACTTCAGCGAAATTTTTCTACCAGAGAAGGTAAATTAAATAATGATATTTTGGAAATACAAATAAGTTACTCAGTTATTAATAATTATAATTCTTTTTGTCAAAAATTCCTAGCTTATGATAGACCGTTGCAGAACATCTTCATCAAGCAAATTAGAACGATCATTTTCAATGCGTTCAGAGTACTAGTACAAGGATGGTTTGATCACTGCAGATTACGTAAACACACAAATGTAGACAAACAATTGTACCTATTAGAGAAAAGAGCGACGACCGTAGCTATAGCTATCAGCTATAGGACCATAGCCATAGCTAATCAACAATTAGAAAATTTAAGGGCAGAGAATAAGCGTTTAGCAGGAAGACTTTTTAAAAAAATTAGTTCCTGCTTGAACAAAAATAATTGTAAAATCTCCATAGTTTTACTAGAGCCAGTTTTGTAAATATGCTGAGATACGGGATGCTGACTCTGATATTTTTACCTGACCACATCTATGCAGTGTTGATGTATTTATGATCATATTTAGCAGATTAAATATTATCTAATTTATATGCTATGCAAAGTAAATATAATAATGAAAAAAAATGTTAGTGGAGAACAAAGAAACATTTTCAGATATGATAATAGTCACGGATGGTATCGAAATTAAGAATGTTCACATATAAATTTCATTATACAGCGTAACAATGGTTGCATGTAGCTTTTTGCGCGTAGGCGGCGTATACAATCCACATTGCATGGACAATTTAGTGCCATATCAATATTATATTTTATGCAGCTATGCTTGATAGTTACATGGTACATAGACTTGTAATCTATATCGCTGCGCTTATTTAGTAGGAATATTAATTAAAATATAATTTTTATTTGTAGATGCATGTGCATGAGACAAATATGAATCTTTATCATAAACATTTTTTATTTTTTATTTTGGGCTATATTGGGATATATCGGATGATAATATATCGGATCGTTACTGTTGGCAAACTGAAAATAATTGGATATAGAGGCGATCAATTTTTGGAAAAAAAGCAGATTGTACAAAATTACTTGTACTTTAAGCAATCTGTTGTGTTGTCGTTTGAGAGAAGGATGCTCAAATAAAAGTGTCAGAGCTAGCATCATGTATCTCATATTTACAAAACTGGCTTCTTGTGAAACTATATATTACAATTATTTATTGTGTAAAAAATAGGTGCTACTTTCCTCAAAAAGCCTTCCTGCCAAACATTCACTCTCTGCTCTTAAATTTTTTAATTGCTGATTAGCTATGGCAGTAATAGTTGTCTCTTTCTCCTCTAACAAGTACATAATGTTTTTTTATATGTTGTGCAAGAGAATTTACATTTTCTGCAGTGATCAGCTATCCTTATACTAGTACTCTGAACACATTGAAAATGACTGCTCTGATTTGCTTATTGAAAATGTCTTACAATCTATTATAAGCTAGGAATTTTGGACAAAGAATTATAATTGAGCTTATTTGTACCTCTGAAATATCATTTCTTAATCTTCCCTGGTGGAAAAATTTCGCTAAAGTTATTTCACATTTTGGAGCACTTTTCAGTAAAATATCAGCATTTTAGAAAAATTCAAAATTTAATTTTTCAGATTTTTAGTTGAAAATTTTATTTTCAGCAAAATTTCAGAGAAATTTCAGCAAAATTTCAGAGAAATTTCTATTCAAATTCAATGATTTTTCAATGTTAGCTGAAAAATTCACTTTCAGTGAAATTTCAGTAAATTTTCATCAATTTCGCTGAAATGTTCCAAAACATATGGAATAATTTCAGCAAAATTTCTTTCTACCAGAGTTATAAATATTTCATATATTATAAATAATATAAATATACTATAAATATTTTTTGATTCTTTATCTCGCACTTTCAAAAAAATGGATTTTCTAAATGGACTTTCAGCCGATTACACAAACGAGATATTAAAGACTAACATCCTTATGGGAGTTTTTTGTAGATATTGAAGTGATTAAGAATTAAAAACTGTAATATTGCACTAATTTTATGATTTATTAGTTTATTTTATGATTATTAGTTTAGTAGACGTATTTATGCATTTAGAACTCAATAATACTCGATTTAAAATTGTGATTTCATTGTTATCAAAGTTTTATTATTAACAGAAATAATAACTGCAGAGAAAAAATTGTAATTTTTCTGTAATACATAGGATATTATAGTTTTATAAGTACATATTTATTTATGGAATATTTATGTAATAAACATCATGATTTAATAATGTATGAGCCAAATATTTATGTTAATAACAGCAAATATATATCAATTGTCGATGTCAGCGTTTTTCAATTACCTTGGAGACTTTTATTATACTGTCGAAAATTTGCCCAGGATTGACGATCTTTAATAGTATTTCGTCGATGCATTGGATTACCATTTGTAACCTTACCTTGCTTATCACGTTTTATCTTATTCTCACATTTCTTGCTGTCACAAACAGTCACGAAGAACTGAATTTAGTGATTAGCCATTAGCACTGAAATTTAGGTTTGGAGATTCGAGATTGAAATCTGAGTTCTGATGTTGGAGACCAAACTTGAGAGCTGAAAAATGATTATATAGAACGGAATTCATAGACGTTGCTCAAGATTCGAGATGGTCTTAAGCGAGTGCATGAACCAATCAGAGAGCTGTATTAGCATCTTAAGACATTGCTTGAGATTAAGAATGAATTCCGGCCTATTGAATTCAGGCCATATGCACGTCAATTTTTGACACCGTGATTTAGTATGGACTCGTACCACATCTATTTTATCGCCATCACATAGCTATGTAGTACTCAATTTGAAAATAGATGTATTGGCGCTAGTGTACGGAAGAAGTTCCATGAAAAATATCGAGATGGCCTCTCTCAGGCTTCTCTCTGCTTCGTACTATGATCGATCTCGAGCGTCATGGTATGCTCTACCGATCGCAGAACGCGGCTTGTACTCTACGGTTACAACGACGGTGCTCGGGCGGAGTCGGGCGCGCCTTCGATGACGGCGACGTCATGGCGCAAGATGGCCGTCGGTATCGGGAATGGTGTGTTGTAGACGAGGCTGGGCGGAATTCCGGGTAATAGGTGTGTCGGTGTTTGACATTACGTGCAAAATAATACTCTATTAGAATGATGCCTTGTCGCGTTGTTGTCGTCGCTGCTGTGAGTTGAACTCAGAATTTTGACTCTGCAGCGCAGTGCTTGTGTAAGAATTATATGTATAAATTGGCTCCGTGTGCTCGTCCAGTCTTTCCCTCTCTTTCTTTTATTATCTCACCTCTCCCTCTCTCTCTCTCTCTCACTCTCTTTGAAGTTGGTGATAAGTAAATGTTGTGAGAATGTCTGGTATAGGAGATCACCAATTTCCTTTCTGCAAATTTCTGTTACTGCATACTTGCGAGAAGGATGATCTTCCCGAAAGCTTCTGCTTATAGTGCTTCAAAATTAAAAAGGAAAAATCGGCAAAAATCGAAGCGTAAATTGACATGTGCTGAGAAATTTGAGAATCTAAGAATGAGGTGCTGCCGGCTTTCTTCGAGGTTATAACAATACTCTGCGGGTGTCAGGTTTCTAATGAACAGGAATCATTAAAAAATACAATCGAAAGTGTGATAACACTGAACTAGAGAAAAAAGCAAGACAAAATACCTAGGAAGTAGAAGACTACATCTGTCCCTCTCTTGCTCGTCTTGGTGCTCTCTTTCTCTCCTAAGAAGAAGCTTTACAGAATTGACTGAGAATGCAGTAATATTATGGCTAGTATCATTATTATTACAGTATTGATGTAACTGGTTGCTTCTTCAAAATTGTTCTGAAATTGCAAGTCAAGTTATAAGAAGAATAAAAAAGTGATAATTATATATTACAAAAAAAATAGATACCTGTTTTGAAAAAAAGGAGAAAATCAGAGATAGGGAATTTAGAAGGAGATGAAAAGAAGTGTTACTGTGTTCAGAAACAGTCAGATATTTGTTTTGAAAGAAGAAATTTTGAAATTGCGAAAATTTATAGATTCTATAACTAAGCATTTTCAAGATAACAAAAAATTTCTGCAAACACAAGTTATCAAATTGCATGGGAAGTAATACCTTGAGATTTCATTTATAAGAACAAGAACACAGATACAAAGAAATTGTTAAGTGGTCTTGATAATTAATTCTTTCGGGGATACAAGAAAGAACACACTGCGATAATTCGTGATTAAGATGTTATAGATCTATTTATCATGATAATATGCGAACTGTTTAACCAAAAAATTGATCTGCAATCGATCGATTAATTTCATTGAATAGAGCATGATATTGATTTCCTTCTTCGAATCCGATATCAAATAATCTGAGAAACCAAAGAATGATGTATTCATAACTAACTGCAGAAGCGATTAAACATCCAATAAGGAGGAAGGAGCCGATAAAATAACATTGATTTTCGAATTTGACTGATAGCGCGCGCAAATTTCTTTCTCTCCCTGTTTCTTTTTCTGATATAACTAAAAATTGCGATATTGGGCATATACATGTCAAGAACGCACAGTGCACGCGGCGAGGAGACTTACGCGCGACGGCTGACGCACGAATCTCCGTCATTTGTACGATCGGCGAAGCAAATACGCCACATGATCGGGAAATGTCGGCTTCGAAGTCGTGACAGTAGACGAATAGTTTCGATCGAAGCGAGAGCGATCGCGTGGAAATCTTCGTTGAGGGAGAAATAGAGACGCGTGTTTTTACTGCTTCTTGCTCGCAAAGCAGGGACATTTGATTTACATATAATAGTCAATTTAATTTAAAAAACAATAATATTTCGTTGATGAGCAAAAATACTGAAAAGTACTGATTGTAAGTTAATTGTGGACTTGTCAGAAAATAAATTTTGCGAAACGATAAAAGCCATGATTTGGCTAGTTGTCAATAACAAGTGCAAGTTTCGCAGAATCAGTACTTTATCAGTGCTTTATTCACGTAAAAAATATTTTCTCTTAAAAATCGGATTCATCACACGATAGAAGCATTAATACAAAGTTGTAACCTGTACATATTTGGAGCAAGAGAGAGTGGGCAATTATTGATTAAGGTAAGGTAAAAGAACATCAGTAATAAAGAAAGACAAAGAATGTCCCAGAAGATAAAGATGCTAATATGACTATATAATGATTTATGACTTTTTAAGAGCCGAGGCATATACCTTTGCATAACGCATATAGCATGAGAAACCTCAATCAGTCTTTTATGAAAAGGAAGGAAATGAAGGCCTTTGATTGGTTCATTTTCTTATAAGATATACGTTATGTAAAACTTTATGCTCTTGTTTTAAGACTACTTAAGAGTCTTAAATATAAGAACCGATTATAAATATTAACCTGTGAGAAATGGACAAGAGAAAAGAGAAGTAAATAAAAAGGAGGTAGTAAAAAGAGATAGAAGGATAGAGAAAATGAGATAAAAGAAATAGTAGAAGTAAATTAAAATGAGATAAGCAAGATGATGAGATAAATTCGGCAGGGAAAAGAGAAACGCCGATTTTCGTTTTTCTTTTATTTTATACGTTTATCTGTAGTACGCGTACGTGTGAGAGTATGGATGTGTGGTTGTGAGTGTAGGTTACATGTGATGCGAGCGCGCGCGTGCACGTATACATCATTCTACATGCGCTTGTGTCACGCGCTCGAACGGTGCGCGTGGTTGTTAGAGGCGCATGTAATTCGCCGGTAATTATCCCACAGATCCATTGCTTCCGGGGTGCGAATAACAAAATAATACAATAATTCCGACGAGCACAGAGAACTATCGCGACGTGAGGACGATAACAATATATCTACAAAATGTGGAATATGATGTGTGATGTGATGCCGACGATTGCGGAGGACAGTATGAGCCAGCGGAGCTCGCAATTTTCCGGCGAGGATGGGAACATCGAGCAACTGATGGTGCAAATGCTAGACGAGCGTGACAAAATGATGGAATCGATGCGCGAGCACCAAGAACGGCTGCAGGAAATGGAGGCGCGATTGACAGAGGTTGAGAAGGAACGGGATGCTTTGAATCGCCAGCTTAACGCAAATATTCCCCAGGTGAGTCAATAAGTTCTGTTCGCATTGTTAACATTTTTCGAATTCAGGATCTTCGCTTTTCGATGCTCGAATCATCAATTTATCTCATTTCAAGAGCAAAAATTTTTCAAGGTTTTGAACAGCGCGATCATACCTAATTCTGTATTTATTTATAGTTGATTGCGTGCAATGACTTAACATGTTTATAAAAACAATAGCGGCCTTATGCCTCGTATCAGACTATGCATTGACAGTAAATAATTGCTTTAAAAAAAGCGTCAGATATAGAAAAATAAAGATGTTTTAATATATGTATATTTTCTTACCCTCCACTGCGAATTTTGAAATCTTTTTTATAATTTTGATAACGTTAAAAGATAACGTTAAAAATTTTAAGATGTTAAGTTTAATTATTTAGAACAAGATTAATTTTTTTCTATGGAAAGAGCAATGAAATTTCGGACGAATAATTTTGTAATGATATATGGTGATACGGTATTGAATTTATATTTCTTCTTTAGACAAAATTTTTTCGTCGCTCTTTTTAATTATGTTTAATTATGTTTAATTATGATCATGGATCTTCGCTGAAACGTTTACGTAACAAACATACCGCGGAAGCTGATTTAATGCGAACTATACTCGCATACATATTATCTTTGTAGTTGCTCCACTTTCCGAGATAAGCATGTTGCTAACGTCATAATTAACTCCTTGTTTAGTATATTTTACTTTACCGCTGAAGTATAAGGTGTTCAGCGTACATATTCGCATGATTTTTGGGATGCTTCTAGAACAAAAAAATCATAAATTAGATATTTACTTGTTTCATGCAAACTATAACTTAAATTAAAAAAAATAGATATTTACTTGTTTCATACAAACTACAAGTTAAATTTAAAACAGAGCTGGGATTTAGTTGCACATTTCGGCCGATTTTCAATTTGGTTCCTTACTTCACCGATCGACATTTAGATTATCCCAGCTCTGATTTAAAAAATTGAAACAGCTTTTTAAATAAAAATACATGAAGTGTAAAATTCAATTTTACAATCAAATGAATAAAAACAAAACTTATATGAGCCGACACAGGTTTTCGTGTGTAAAATTAATATTTATTAACAGAATTTTAGACTACATTTTTTTGACTATATTTTTTTGGTCAAAACTCAGTAGTAAATTGATGCATTAATAAATTAATTATATAAATTATAATACTATTATAACAAGTCTTTTGATAAAATTATAAAGATGTGTGTTCAAAATTTAAATTCTTCAAACATCATAATATTTGTTTGAATAACGTGAGTCAATCAATAAAATGGTGCTATTACTATAATAATAAAAATTCTCATGATAAATCTTAATATTATAATTAAATGAAAACCTACATAGCTGTACATACTTTAATAGACGAATAAAGTGTAACATTATGAAAATCCGTTAACCATTAGTATGCGAGACATTTGAGAGAATAACAATACATGTACAGAACAATACATATACAGAAATAATAAATTAACAGAAAAACATAGAGGTGGGAGAATTGAGACTTTGTAAAAAGGTCATGATATAACTTTTTAAATAAATAAATAAAAATTATCTTGAATTTTTTTAAATAGTACCATGCAATTTTTTTCATAACACTATAAGAATCTTTAATAGCGTTTCTCACTGGGAGAAGTGCATTATTTGTGCACACTGAATAAAATGTGTTATTCCACTGTTAAAACCAGTTCACGTTTTTTTAGTGTTTAATGTTACATTGACAAAACTGGTGCAAAAAAGTTGCATTGCATTCAATTTTTTTTCCACTGTCTTTAAAAATAGTGGAGATAAGTGCAAGTTGAAATTAATTGAAATTGAGATTGTGTTTATGCTTTTTAAGATATGATATTACGTTAAGATATAATATTATTCTAATTATCTTCATAACAATAATAATATTATTTCTATTTAGTTCTAATATGTGTATATCTATGCAACAATCTAAATATTTTGATGTTTAAAATTTTTGAAATTCAAGAAAAATTAAAAAAGTTTTTTGTTAGAAATAAATAATAAAAATCAGAATATTATTATAAAATAAGTAATTCAATGATATGTTTCACTGAACTTGCACTGTTACTAATGCAGTTTTCATCGAACCTAGCACGGTGCTGATGCTGCACTAATTTTCTCAATAAAAAACGCTATAAGACGAATTCAACGTATATAAGAAATGTAACTTTATTATATATGTTCATATATAATAAATTTTATTGATGCATTAACAGAGAAAAATTGTAAATCTCTTTAATGATAAATAAATATTTAAATGTTTAAACAAATGTTTATTCTCCTTCTGTTTAAATATTTATCCTCCTTCTGTAACACAAAATTTTGTTCTTTTCAATAAATTAATATGCCTATTACTATTAAGTTTTCATTAGGAAATTTTTGAAATTTTTTGAAAGTTTTCATTAGGAAATTTATCCGCAAATACTGTTCAATGTTTATAAAAGATTTCTCTAATAGATGATTTCTAACTTTTTATAAGTTAGCGGAACAAAATGAACAAAATCAATCCTAATATTTTTCTTTATGTAAAATTTTTTTGTCTTACTCGTTTGTTGCTAAAAAGTTGAAAATAGAAATTTGTTGTTCTATCAGATTTTTTTTAAAATGATGTTCTAAATGCAAATTAAGTTAGCGGGACAACATAAAATAACAATATTATACAGGAGACCGGAACTCGTTGACATAAGGGGCAAGTTGGCATTGCATTCTGTTTATGTATTTATAACGAAAGAAATAATGGAATACTTACTATAAAATATTTCTTTTAGAATGTAGGTACTTTTTGCTAAGTTTTATTTAAATCAAACAAGTATTAAAATAGAAAGAAAATCTGATTCAAGAGAAGTAATTTTTTAAGCATTTCGTATTTTCATATTAATGTTCTTCGACTTGAGAAAGCAAATTTAAATATTATTAGTTAAAAGTATTATTAGCATATTATATTAGTTAAAAGAGAAGTGTCTGTTAATATACATACGTTATTTTGAAACTAATGATTTGTTATAATAAAACGAAAAAAATTGGATGTTTGCGGAAATAAAGTATGTTACATACATAAAAGAAGATAGATTAACTTGTTATACCGTACATGTGAATATTCAATTACAATTTAACTATGGCAAAACACACTTTATATATTTAATATTTCTACCTTAAAATAAGAAATAGAACTAAAATTTATATTTGTTTTTTGTAATAATATTTTGGTCATACAAAATAACTGTCAAAGATATAATTTTTGCTAAGAAGAACATATCTACACAAAAAATAAGTTTCTTTAGATTTAGTATTCTAGATTTAATATTCCTATTTATTTGACTGAAATTTGTTTCATTGAAACAACATATGCTTGTACAAAACATTATTTGTTTTAATAAAAATTTGTTGTTTTATTTGAAAAATCTCTATTGTTTAAAGGGGAATACCGTTTTTTTAGGGAATTTTTTTTGACCAATATACAGTCAATACATTTGAATTTTGGAATTGTTTTACTATATTTAAATTACAAAATGTAATTAGTTTTTTTTTTATTAAATTTGAGCCAATATTACGCCTGTTATCTCTCCTCAAACATGATGCGCGAAGTATCTCCGTTACTGGTGTACAAGATATCTTCCATCTCGGTCATCTAAAATATAAAAATCTGATAGTGTTTAATTTTATATACATAATTATCGTTGGATTTTGCCAGGAATTGGCAAAAAAAATTAATAATCGAGAAAATGGCGGTAAAAATAAAATATATAACAAATTGGTTTTCTTTTTTATCATAAAGGGATAAAGGGATATTTCCTCAACATACAGTTCAAAGCGGAAGATGATCGGTCTAATAGATTCATAGATATCATACACATCAATCTCGAAAAAGCTGTTTCGAGAAAAACGCTTTTAAAGTTAGTGCGCTAAGTTATATATCTGCGCGCCGAATTGGTCTATTATTTGTAACTTCGCTAATTTTACGAATTTCGATTTGAAATTTTCCTGTATATATTTTTAACATTTCATTCTATAATATTCCATAAAAAAAAATCGATTTTTTTTCCCTCAAAAAACGGAATTCCGCGGAAGATAGAAATTGTCTCTTCAAATAAATAATATTTAAGACGAAGATATACATTGTTTCAAATTCAAACAATCATACTTATTGATTTCCCAACAGCACAAAACTTACAGCAATATTGCTACAATATTGACTTATAGCTCTTTTATTTGTATAGTATTTTTATTTTATTGTATATTATTTTTATTTATCTTTTATTTAGGAAAATCAGATAGTACAGAAAAAGATTTTTTTCTAGATTTAACAAATTTTATTGCATTTAAATAAATTTGTTATTTGGAATGATCTAACCAATGTTTGAACCCCAACAGCACAAAAGTTACAGTAATATATTGCTAGTAATATTAGCAAGTCCACGTTTTTTTCAAGTCCATGGAGGTAAAAATTCTTCTTTTTCGGAAATCCGTCATTTTATTGAGAGTTCTGGTAACTCCCTGAAGAGTTCTAATAATTATCCTTAATAATCGATGTGCTAAAACCAATATCTAAAAAACTTTGAAGTGTTGTTAGAATTGAAGTGTTCGAATTTTTCTACTTCAAGGCCCTAAAATTTTTTTGTTTGCAGTTTCAGCTATTGCATTATTAGGGCTAATCATTAGAACTCTTCGGGGAGCTACCAGAATTCTCAATAAAATGCCGGATTTTTGAAAAAAAATTTTGACCAGCGTGGATTATATTAGGTATACAAAAAAGTTCTGAGCTTTAGATTTGATACAACCGAAATAACAATTTAAATTTTATATATCTTCCCGCCTTTTTGTGTTTTAAAGCGTTAACATTTGGCCTTCTAAAATGCCATATGGTTT
>Ga0157364_1000550_pt1 | contig 26614 bp, 15 predicted proteins | sample AttsexASBM2_FD_111476 | JGI IMG/M metagenome (GOLD analysis project Ga0157364, IMG submission 111476) | Fungus gardens microbial communities from leaf cutter ant in Ribeirão Preto, State of São Paulo, Brazil - Atta sexdens ASBM2 | ecosystem: Host-associated > Fungi > Mycelium > Unclassified ... | reverse complement strand
ATTGTGTTGAAAATCGAGTTTGATACTGTAAGTATTGTTCTCGAGTGCTTTAAGGCTACAAAAATCAATGTTCTAGACTTAAAAATCAATGATCCAATCAACAAATATATCTCTCATGATGTCTAGCAGAAAATATTGTATATAATTAATATCGTTATATTTTGAATAAATGAATAAATTTTTGTTTTTTTTTTAATATTCTATTTTTTCATATTTTTATTGGCAAATTACAAAATAAAAAGATTTGTATTTGGCAAGAGCTCTAAGTGCACAAAAAATTGAATTACAAGCTACATATTGGTATTCTAAGAATTTTCGTGACATTACTTAGAACTGAGTCTGACAGTTGATTAGCTATTTGATGAAAAATTTATGACTATTTTCCATAGTTTAGAAAAATTCAGGTTCAATTCACCTGAGTGTCTTCAACCATTTATTAGATATTGACCAAATTATTTGGCACAAAGCTTAATTTTCTCACTTTTTCATTAAGATTTTGTCAAATAATTTTATTAAGCTTAAACTAATTTCTTTCAAGGAGTCATTTGACACAAAACTTTTTCCTTTCCTCCTAAATAATTTCATATATTACTGCTTCTCTCAGCAAACTGAGACTTAACTTTCTATAGTTTCCGTATTTTTAATAATGCTTCTTCCTTTAATCGATTGCTATATAAAAAATAAAGATTTAAAAAGCGGCAATCATTTAACATAAAACTTGCAATGACAATTATTTGATAACTTTTGTTTCCTTTTTCTTTAAAATAATTTTATTAAGCTTCTTGGAGTAAACTTAGAATAACTAATAAATAAAATATGTTTCCACATGTTATTTCTTTCTTAGTCCATTATCATTTTACGAATATAAACAATCAAGAAAAACTAAATAAAGGAAATAAACTAAATCAGGTGATAAGACAACCAAACAGTTTGTTGTTCGGTTTTATTTTTTTTTTCACTGATAGTCATGATCCAAAAATAGCTAGTCGCGAATATGTACCATTCATTTCATTCATCTGTAATCTTGGGCTGTGTTCTACTTCGGGTATATCCACACAATTTTCATAGCGCATAAGCGTATGCATAAAGAAAATTATCCAATCGCATTTATTCTGTAAACGCACGTAAAATGTGATTGGATAATTTTCTTTATGTATCCGTTTATGCAGCTATGCAAGTCGTGTGGATATATCCTTCATAATGCTCGTGAAATCATGGTTATGTTCCAAAATTGACTGCCAGTACTAAAAATCTATAGTGCACGTAATGTAAACTGTAGCATTTTCAGTGTTGGCAGTAAATTTAGAACACAGCCCATCCTTGGCCTAGTTTCCATCGAAGATTTAATCCGAATCAGAATGTAAGGAACTCCGCATAATAAAAGAAACAGGGAACAGAGAACAGAGAATAAGAATTTCAACTTATCAGAAATCATGTATTATTTGAATATACAGTTTCTGATAGATTATGAAATTCTTATTCTCTATTCTCTGGGTACTATCAACGCGATATTGCAAATGCTTTGCGTTTTTTAATTGGTAAATTTGTAAAATTCTTTCTTCTAATTGGTCCATCAAATACTTCAAAGTATTTGTGACGAGACTTTGACCACAGCCTCTATTCCCTGTTCCTTTTATTGTGCGGAATCCCTTATCCCCACCCAATCGAACGACAGGGGCATGTTCGACTGTAGTTGGTTGGTTCTTATATTCTAATTCGGATAAACCTTCGGAAACTAGGCCCTTGTCGTTTATCAAATGTTAAACAAGGTCAAACGATGCTCGCGAGTATTAAATGGAACGCAGCCCTAGTTGATTTTAATCATTTCAAGCTTGCGATTGGCTGATCCGATTGTTTAAAACATGGCAGAATTAGGCTGCGTCAAAATCTCACTACAAATGCTTTGTAGTAAATGATTTGAAGCGTTTGGTTGACCAATTAGAAAAAAAAATTTTTACAAATTGACAATCAAAAATTGCTTTAAAGTATTTGTAGCATTGCATTGACCGTATCCTTAATTTGGTCTGAAACACAGTATAACCAAGGGACACTCTGTGTCGGCAGCTTTGATCTCTGCATCGTAATCACGTGAGCATCCATGTTAACGTTTGAAAAATCCAGGATCGAAAGAGGATATAATGCCCCTTAAGTAATAATGTAATTCTACACTAAAAAATTTTACAAAAATACTAACTAATGAATAAAATTCATTCGAAAATAATAAGAACTAGTAAATAAATCAAATTTATTAAGTAATTATTATTAAATAATAATTATGAAACAAACATTTTTATTTAGTTATTTTTCGTTAAAAAATATCAAAAATATAAATTAATAATATAAATTTTACTTACATAAATATAGATGTAAAATAAAAAAAATATTATATTTGTGGTTTTACCTAATTAAACATAATTATAAAAGTATATTAATAAATAATTATATTGTATATTGTATATTGTATTATGTATATTTTTAGAAATATTTATGGCGCATCTCTTAAATTGTCTTCTTTTGCGGATATCTGCTCACGGGATATGTACGTTCGTTATCTTGCATTTTATTGGATCTGGCCCAAAACAAAAGTTGCGCAGCTACACCTGCGCGAACACGCATTTTTTCGGTGAGTGTCTCTACTGGTTATACTGTGATCTAAAACATCCTGAATTTCGTTAATGATTTCCGCTCTATCGTTCCTTGTCCAGCGGCGGCGGCGGTAACGACTTTCGGCGTCTGGGTTGGAGACCGCGGACACGGCCGACATAGTTTTCTGCGCTGTGAACCCCGGTGGATCCGCTCTAATCGATTGCGCGGTCGCAAACAGCGTTCTCATTTGAAGAGTCAACCGAACGTCTCCTTCCTATCCGTCACCCCCGTCGGTCACCGCGGCGATCACGCCGATCGGCGACGAGAGAGATCTATCAAGAGGCCAGCGGCGACAAGTGAGTAATATCGCTGAACCAAAAGGCGAATAAATTTTCGAACTCGTTGGCGCGTAAACCCAACCGCGCTGTTTACTCTATTCCGCCGACGCATTTTCGCGTGTCATCCTTGCCATACAAACTTACGCGAGTCTTTCCTGCCTATGATAGGAATCTACCTTCTGATCCAGGATGTCTGGCATCTCGCTTCTTTGATCGCCGCACGTCTTGCCGTCGAAGACAAAAATACCGTTATGGCCGCGTTGTTGTGACCACTTATTTATTATTTGTCACTCGATTATTTATTTGACCTCGTCTCGACGGGATTGCGCGGTCAAATAAAGCCGCACGCGCGAGGATGATTGGCACCTGCTTCGAAAAAGCTCGAAGCATCGATCTTTATTGAATTACATGAGATTCGTATTGTTACGGAGACAAAGACCGATTCACTTCTATCAGAGAGAAGCCTAAGAGATTCTCGTAGGATAATGTCCACGTTTTTCTTTTCCATAGTATTATGTGGGTTAGACAAGAACAATTAAAGTTGATTATTCATCCTTATCTAATAATACGGAAGAGAACTGTGAAAACATGGACATTATCTTACGAGGTTTGGCACACGAAAAAGGACGGGATATCTTCTTTTAACTTTCTCTCTATTTGTACAAAGAACATGTGAACATAATTATATGTATTCTTAATTGTTCCTATCCGATTATCCGAGCTTGTCTTGTTACTCTATTTGGCACAAAAGCAATATTTTACCTGCCCATTGTTTCAAATGTTTGAATAATATTATTAGTGATACAATAATTAATTTTAACGAATTATAAAAATTATAATTTGATTGAAAATTTCATTATTAGAAATTCATTGTTTCAAAAAGATTCAAAAATTATTTCAGGTAAAAAAATCCACTTGACATTAACTTAACAATAACATTATTTTTTATAAACTGCCCAAATTTCTTGGGTAGTTTATTTTTTCTCTTTTGTTCTCCAATTGGAGAGATGAACGGTGCAAAAAGTTCAGTAACATTCATTCTTCAGTTCAATCTTCAGTTAATAACAGTCGGAAAAAAAGAACAGGCTTGTTGACATTGAATTATTGTTAATTGATGTAGTTGCTGAATTTTTTTTATAATCACAGACTTAATAATGACAGATGTATGCAACATGTATTACATTACATTTATATTGTTGAATATGAAATTATAACATTGTTATGTTATTATTAAGTTTGATTTTACCAGTGTAAAATTAACCTTAATTTCGATTTAACTGAATCTTTTTCTAAATCTTCTCTTTTTCCAATTCTAATACATTGAACTGAGATTAGAGACCCTATGGCTACGTTCAGCAGAAAAAGCAACTTTGCAATTATTAGATTTTTTAACATAATTGATTTATACATTTAGATCCAGTAAAGAACTAAGACCAATCATATTAAAGAGTTTTATGACAGTTACAAAGCCACTTTTTTTGTTGAACATATTCTATAACAATCTGACCACTAAACAACAAATTTGATATTGGCACAATTGGCACATCGTTTTTGTCAGTTGGAAATTTTTGTTACAAGTTAGAATACCTAGAATGAATAAGATAGTAAAAAAAAGATTGTGTGTGTGTGTGTGTGTGTGTGTGTGTGTGTGTCACTCTCATTTTGAAATTGGCTTATTTAAAATTGGTAGTAGCCAGATTCTGTTATAGGGTTTTATATTTATAGTATTAGATTTATTCGTGTCACATGCACCTACTTCCTCCAATCGTAACTCCTACTTCCTCCAATTGTAGCTCCTACTCACTCAAACGCGCTCGTTAAAGTAGAAGCTGTTGTAGAAACATGTTGGAGCATGTTGAAGTATGCGACGCAAAGAAATTTCTTGTAACCAGTCTTAGCGAATCCGAAATTCATGGGGAAAATAAGAAAAGTCTTTAACTAAAATTAAAGTTAATCTTACATTGATAAAACTGGGCCTAGTTAGTAAACAGTTACTAACTATTCTATTTTTTTTTAGCAGCAAGATGACACCAGAAGGATATACACGCGTTTATGTGGGCGGGTTGAATGAGAGCATCAAGAAGGAAGATCTACAAATGGAGTTTGAAAAGTATGGCAAGTTGAACAAGGTGTGGGTAGCGTTTAATCCACCGGGCTTCGCTTTCATCGAATTCTTCAACATGAACGAGGCCGAATTGGCTTGCTGCAACATGAACGGCATGGAGATTATGGGTGCAAAATTGAGAGTGGAGATTTCCCGGGGTAGGGGCCGGGGGGGCGGTAGGGGCGGTGGCGCGGGTGGTTTCAGAGGAAATCGCGGGGTTGGCAGTAGGGACTTTGGCTCTCGGGGCGGCACTACTGCGGGTTACAGAGGCAGTACTTACGCAGATTATGGAGGCAGCTATTATACAGGCAGGGGTGGCGCAAGTAGGGGCAGAGGTCGTTATGGAGAAGACTATATGTACAATCGCAGCAGCGGGTATGTTACGCGAGACGGATATACACAGGATGTCTACGGTGGTAGTAGCGGGGACACTGGCGCCGACTACTACACCGGGAAGGATACAAGCACAGCGAGGTATCGAAGCCGCTCTCCCGCCGGCCGTGGCAGGTATTGACGAGAACCCATCTAAATTGATATTGAACTCGTGTCACGTTTATTAGCAAGTTCTTTTAGCTCAAACGTAACAATCTTGTGGGAGCTAGGAAAGTACGATCAGAATTCCATTAGACTATAATCAGGGATGAGATTACTTTTTATAATAAACGATTTGGTGATGACGTTGCAATTTTTTATGACTGATAACTAACACAACTTTTACACAACTAAAATTGTGCTAAGATTGGAAAAGTAACTTTTTATATTACGTGTTTATTTAATAATTTTTATTTGAAAAAAGTTAAAGTAAAAAGTAATGTGTTACAAATGGCCAGTTATTTTTTTCAGTAACGGGTGACTTTTTCAACCTGTTACAAGTAATGACTAAATTATTTTTTCATTCTGATATTACTGTTGCAGTCATGAAAAAATTTGTTATCAAGTCATTATTATAACAAAGTAAATAAGAAAAGCAACAGTACAAGTATGCGTTATCCCAACCCTGACTATAATTCTGATAATAGATTCTGATGATAGATTCTGTTAAGAGGCATCTCGTGGCGTATTGTGATTCTACGATCTTCGTATTCGCTCACGGGTATGCGATGTAAACAGATATTTGAGTTTTACACTTAAAAATTCGTATCATTTAAAAGATTTTTGGGAAAGACTATTGAAATGAAAAGAACATTTTTAATGATTGAAATTTAGGAGAAATTCTAAGAATATTAGTTATTATGATAATGAAAAACTAGACAATCGCGTGTAAATATATACAAAAACCTAGACACAGATAAATATTGTGTCTGAAAGAAATATCTAGCTCAAGGCAAAGCTTAAATGGATTAATTTACAGAAACCAATTTGATGCGATTCCGCATCTATCTATTTTACACGAACAATTGTTGCTTTCGGTCTATTACAAACTAAATATTACAAACTAAATATGGAAGAATTCTACAAATTACATAAAAAGATTTTTATGTGCATGAAGATCAATCCGTTGCTATCATATTAAATATGGCAAAATCATTTAATTGCATGCACAAAAATATCAAGCTACTGTCGGCTCTCAGTCAATGGGAGTCAAAAGGGGGCGAAGTAATGTGACAAACTGTTTTGCACTTCCATGTTCACAGTCATCGTCATCTACGTGAATGCACATAAAAGAACTACGCTGCGTCTTGCCAATCTGAACTGCGGGCCGATCAGCCACCCGCCTCGACGACTTCATTTCTGTCCAATCTACACAGCGACCTGTATATAAACAAGAACTACCATTGCAGTTTGCGCTGTGCAATGTTTTCCGTGCATTGTCCACTTCCATACAACCCGTGGTCGCTGCCGGAGAACATTTTTTATGATTAAAAGACTCGAAAGTTCCCTTGAAAAAAAAAAACATTCTTCACATTCGAACACGAATCGTGAAACACGAATCGCGAAGTGCGAATAATATTTGAAAAAATAATTAATAGAGCTATTAATCTATAGAGATTATAACACACTATTTGCAATCATCATTTTATTTTAAACCGAAATCTATCGTGGGTTATTTTAGATCTCCTTTCTTTACATATTTTAGATACGTAGGATTTTTTGTGGTCCTTGGTTTACAATTATAATACAGAATTCATGATTCATTTGCGTACATATAATCCCACCGTTAAAATAGTAGCATCTCGTAATTTTGTTGATTTGCTTGGCTTAGCTATCATTATTTTCAGCTTTCCGATAAGTTCTGAGATTGCGGTACAACGGTTCATAATCTTGTGAATATCATTCTCACGTATTTAGAAACGTGTGCTCGCTTAACGTTCTATGAATAGTAACGATTTTATATGGAATCGGAAAGGAGACAGTAAATCGCGTCAACACTAGCCAAATGCAAACTGCTGCTCGCATATAACAATTAATAACGTGTAATCGAAGAAGAAGAAATAGATATATAGTAATGCGTAATATATCTTGAGAATTTCGACGCACAAACGACGAGATCAAAAAATTGCTTGCGAAACCAAAGCGATTCGCATCGAACATGATATATCTTCCACCTCGGTTTTGTGATATACGTGCAGAAACAGTGCTGCATTTGGAAAGAGATGTCCGAGCATCAATTTTTGTCATTTCAGATGCTCGTAAATAAGAAAGTGATAAAAATAGTGGTAATGATGTATATTATCTCCACTGTAAAAGATGGAATTGGAAATTGAGATATTAAACGATTTGCGCTCACTACTGACCGCCACCCTCTGCCTGCCTGCCTGCCTGCTTAATTGACTGACCGACTGATTATTTTTTCAGTTTATTATAACATAGTCTGATATTTTTTTCCGTCACTTCACGAACAAATATTTATTTTTATCAAATACGTTAGTTAAGTATATTCGGAGTTTCTATGATAACATACATCTTACAAGCAAATTTTCGTGTTATTAGATATGTTATTTTTTATGTGATATTGTGTTTGCGCTAACGTTCTTCGTGCATTTTAATACTTTAATCAAACTCCTGACGGAAAAAAAGAATTTCTCGGAATTGACTTTAATCCAGATATAAAATTTGGACATACGCAAGTTCACTATAAGTTGAAAACATTCACGTAAGTATTTTAATAAAAAAGGAGAAATTATTAATATAATTAGACAACTTAACACTAAAAATTAAAGACTTCAAATTCTTATATAATTTTCATAAATTAGATGCAGGATAGATTTTTTTTAGGCAATATTCGCATTCCTAGGTATCTCAATGCTTAATTCTCCAATTAATTTTCTTTCTTATTTTAAATAAAACAATTTGATTCAAAATTAAATACAATTTTTATTTAAAAAATAGAAAAATAAAATATCTAATTATTATAAATATTTAATATATTTAGTATATTATTTGAAATAATATTTCTTATTAAAATCCATTTGACAATAATAAAAAAAATATTTTTTTAATTGATTATATAATATATTCAGAACTTAATTTATTAATGCTTTAATTTTAATTGTTAATTTTATTATCTAACATTTTTTACGCCATCAATTATTTCATTTATATTAATTTTATAAATAACCGAAACAAAATTTTTAATGACATTCTGTGTACGCGCGTGTATATGTATGACGGCAAATAGAGAGGTATAGTATTTTTTATTTTTAATTGTTTTTCATACAAAAGTACATAAAATTACATGACTATCTTCTCTCTAGTTACTCTTGGGCTGTTTTCCATATTCAATTTTACATGTATGATACAAAACTTAATTATTCATTCATTGTTTATATGTATTTGAAATTTTGTATCTTACATTTTTATCTTATAGAAGCTAAGACGTTAGATCTTCTGTCTGTATTCTGGAAGATTGCACGGATCAATTGTTTGACTTGTGGAGCAGTGAACTCCTGTGCTAATGGCCCTTTCCCATTTCCCCATCTGAGTTCGATTTGTTTCAGTGACGAATCAAGTAACTTAATCAACTCCAAAAATTTCGTCCATTTACGTACATGTTGTTGAATTTGTTGATCCTATAAAATGAAAATGCTAATTGATTAACATTAAACGGAATAATATTCTTATGGCTTAACTTTTACAGGAACCAGTTGGAATGCTACTATCTCGAGCAACTTTTTATCGTATCAAATGTATGACATTAAATGCAATAAAAATCTATGTCATATTAAACTTTTCGTATACAAATATACTTTATTTTTTTGTATTGTGTTTTTTGTGCATTATATACTTACAGGAAATATCTGCGGCATTCGTTTTACAACCATATTAAATAAAATTACCAATTCTTCTGCGACTTTAACTGGAATATCTTCGGCAGATATGATCTTCATTATTAAATCATCCATCATGGAATTTGTTATACATCCTGTGATGTAAAAAAATTAAAATATTAACATATGACAATGAAGTGAAAAGAATCTGATGAATAGAAAAACTAACCAACGGCTCTACAATAAATATTTATAGGCAACACATCCAACCAGACAGTCTTTAATAGTTCCAATTGTCTGATGCATTGTCTTAATGCACGTTCAGTGCTAGGATCTAACTGAGGCGCTTGGCTTAATCCTGAGAAACCTAATTATAAACATATTTTAGCTAATCTTTTTATTTTCAATTTTTCTTCGTAGCTAATATAATATATAAATAAATCAAACCTGAATCCTTAATGATATCGAAGATAATATTTCTTTGATATCTCATGTGATCTAGGAAAGATTGCGACCCAACGTCTCGAAGTATCGTAACCTGATCCGCAAATGTCAAGTTCAATCTTTGGACAATTTTTGATAACCTGTCTCTGTATTCGTGCGCCAGTGTAAGCAGATGATGGGCGAGATACATGCAATTATTGTGAAACAAAGCTAAAACATAATTGCAATAATTACGTACATTTATTTTATTCATGCTAGAATTAGTTTAATTCTGTTATGTGTCATTCTTACCAACTTGTTGCGGTATTGTTTTTAAAAACTTTTTATGATGCTCAGGCACTAAACCAGCATACATTTCGAATACGTTCCTACATGTATAAAATAATCTAACAGCGCAAGCATCCGAACTATCACAAGCTTCGTCCAATATCATTTTCGCTAATTCTAGTGTTTCTTGTGCACTTTTGCTAAAATAAATTGGGTATATTTAGTATCACAAAGCACTAGGAAAAAGTTGTCAAAATCTGAATTCATAAAATTCATATTACATTAATTACTATTAATTAAGTAAATGTACCTTATTTGACATTTTGGTAGATAAAATGACATATCGCTTAACTTCTTTTCAATAGATAATTCGTAGTCGTTCTCGAACGCTTTATCTATAAGCTTAGGTGGTTCCTAAAACAATCAAATGCTTTTCATTATTGACTGGTATTCAGAACACACTATGTTGCACAATGAGCTTATAATTCGTTACATATGCTATAAAATCTTAGAGATAAAAACATGTTCTGAATAGTCTATAACTCCTCTCTATGTATTATTTTAATATAATAACAGTGAAATGAATACCTGTGGTTCGTATCGAAGAGAATCATGCAGATCTTTTCTCATTATATTTCTAGCTTTGGCTAGTAAATCCTGACATATTCTATTAATGAAGAGTTTATCAATGTTATTTGTGTACTCTGATAAGAACAGTTGATCCTCGGAAAGGAATCCTGAAATTATATGTCATTTAATTTTTTGTATTATATAGTATATACACTTTTATCTTATTGAATAATTGGACATAAGTACCAATTACTACCAAGTAGTTTTGAAATTCATTAATTGTTTCAACTACAGGTTCGAAGTTCTTCAGATCTGCATTAGAAGTTGGAATGGTGTGAGAGAGGCAATCTGTTATCAAAGGATGCGATAGTTTTTCCAATAGATGTGGTTGCAATCTTCTCAGGAAAGATTCGTTATCTATTATCAGATTTAAATGTTGATGGAGGAACTTAAAGAGTAGATTCAAGTTATACAGTACACCTTTGTAACATGGCATCTTTTTTTTCTCCAATATCTCTACAGTAAATACTCTCTCCTTGACGACGTATACTGAACAGTGATCATAAATGATAGGTTTGATTATATAGTCCATCAGTTTTGTAGAAAATACTTCTAATTCATTTTCAAGATGATCCATAATATCCAAGCCTTGCATTAATTCCTGTATATCATCGTATTTGTTTTTAATAATGATAGAGTTAACTGTTTTGCTTTCCTTCATATTGTTGCTCCAGCAGATTCGATCGTGTAAGAGATCAGAAGCTTCCATCAAGCACGAACGAAAGAGATTGCAGTATTCATCCTTAATTGCCGTATATATTTCGAGTTCATGCAGGAGACTATGAGGAGTATTCAACAGAGATTGCATTTGCTGCAGAGTTTTGGCAGTATCGACATACTGTTTTTCTTTCTGTGCCATTTGTATAGATTTTATGCACTTGTGTAAGCTTATCAGTTGATGGGACAGTTGCAAGCTGATACTAGACTCCTTCAATGTTTGAGAGAGTGTCTTCAGCTCCTTTGTTGAACTAGACAATTCTATTTTGATCTATATGATAAATGTAATAACATTAAATATCAGTTTTATCATAACATTTAGCATGATGATATTGGTAAAACATACTTGATCATTTATTCTGCTTTGCAAAATACCAATTTCCTCTAACAGCTGTTCTGTCTTTTTAACCAAGTGTACATCTCTTGTCAACTTTGAACTAAACTCAATGTAATTGTCGTCCATAAAATCTTTAACTTCATATTCTAATTTTGTTATTTCCTTTTGTATCTCGGTGATGTTTTTCTGAAGATCCGCTTTCTCAAGTTTACCTGTGTGATAAGAAAAACTGCTTAATTATATATTTTATTATAAATTTCATATATAATTACAAGTATAAATATATTGTTTGCAAATATATTGTCTACATTTCTGACATTTCTACAGAAAAAATTGTATTCGTAAGACAGAATTGCATTCGGTATTCACTAATGACTGTCCAATGTCCACTTCTATGAATATAGATTAACTTGAATCTTGGTTTGACTTACTTATATTTTTGTAATTTTTTAAAATTAAAAAAAGATACAGAATAAATTAAATCAAGACTGAAGTTAATCTTATATTGAGAGATAAATAAACATTAGACAAAGATAAAAAGTAAATTAAATCGAAAGTAATTTATTTGTAGAAATAAACATTAATCAATACAAAAAGTAATTCAAACAAAGTTAATCTATACTAATAGATAAATGAGTCTAATTATTACAAATATGACAATTTGTAAATACTACCTGCTGTAGCCAGTACGTTCACTAAGAACGAAGTCATGTTGTAAGAGAATCTTGTGCAGAATGTGGCAGGCTAAAATTTAGATGTCTTTTCTGTCAATCGTTCGAGCGTTTACACTTAAAAAAAGCACAATTCCGAAATTGTTTCAGATCTTCTTCTTCTTATTATTATTCCCTTGCTTGATTTTCTGAACCAAAAGAAAAAATCATCAATACTATGCGGTGAATTTGAATCATATGCCAAGTCTACAATGAGTCGGAAATCTTAAGTCTGATCTACAATTGCGTAAACGTAGTTGTGTTGTAAGAATTAACCAATCACACTTGAATATGAGAAGAATATCCGACTGTGATTAATGAATTGTTACAACTATGGCTACTTACAACTACGTTTACGCAATTATAGATCGAGCTTTGTGGGCCTTCTAATAAGCCATTAATCATAAATCAGAGGTCAGAAGTTAAAAACTGACGACTGTGATTAATCAATTTTTAGAAGGCTCATTAATCAGTTTTAACCTAAATAAGTGACTACGATTTTTTCCATCTACTAGTTGTTAATTGTATAGTGAGTCGTTTAGCTCGATTAATAAAGAAAGGAATAAAGTCAAATTTGATCAGTCTTAAGAAAATCGGTAGTCTTAATCATACAAATTGGCTGTTTGATCAATTTCACCGATTCGCCGATAATAAAGGATCCTCTACATAGAAGTCGTGAATGGTCGTGGAGTCTTAAGTCGTAGGAAACCAACTAATCACAATTAAATATAAGGAGAATACTCGATTAGAATTGTCAGTTTCTTGCGACTTAAGACTCCACGACTATTTCGATCTTCTATGTAAAGAACCCTTTAGAACTACCGACTACTGACTCATTGTAGACCCGGCAATAGACCCGGCTTATAATAACCTTTGTGGGAGGGTTAGAGGCTTCGTTTTTGCTCTATCACAATCTTTTAGGTTGACGTCCCCAGAGTCACCTTCTCTCGCAGCTAATGAGAGTCGGGACTCCTCACATCAACTTCGTTCAAAAGTACAAATCGTTACAGTAATTTTCAATTGTCCTAGATCGACGATTATAACCTTAATTGGCCGTACTATAGTTTATAGGAAATTTCGGAAGTCAGTTTCCAATCTTATCCTTGGCGATGTTCAACTAGAAGCGAAGCTGCGAGGATCAACTCAATAAAATTAAAGCATTTGATATACATGACGGAATAGTCGTCTTTAATCGAATCAGTATCTGTCGATTACATGCGGTTACGTTTCACATTTTGCAAATATATGCTACAGCTGGGTTAGCTCATGTCATTCGCGTGCCAGGCATTTTCAGTGGTAAAAGAGAGGGGTCCGAATTTAAATTACATCATGTCAACCAAATCGTCAAAAAGATTTAAAAATAAATATATTATAAATTTGTATATATTATAAATATATTGATATTATAAATATATTGATATATTATAAATATATTGATAAAATTATTATAAATTTGAGTTAAATGTTATATTTAAGTGCAACACAGTGATCATGGGATAATACTTTCCCACAAGAGATACAAATTGACACAGAGTTATCTTGTCCTTGTTTGATAATAAGTAAGAAAGAAAGACAGAATGATTTATGTCATTTGTGCCTCTGCTGGAAAGCTCTTCATTGTCATCCTTGTTTAACATTAAAAAAAAACAAGAATGTAATGATACATCGTGTTATCTGTGTTGTTTATTGGAAGGTATATAAAGATATTTGCAGATAACTGCTAATATATAACAATTCAACTGCTATTAGTAATTTACTACTGATAAGAAATTTGTCCGAAAATTATATAGGAGTACGTTCCAAAAACTTCACTCTGTCAACTCCGAGTATCCTTTATCTTTATTCAACATTTAATGACCAACAAGCTTAAAATATTATAATACTCGAGTTGAATTTTGGAACGCAATTCAGCAGGAAAACATGCATCGCGTATCGCCGACTTATCTCTTTGTTATAAAATTCTTGAATATGATTTATATTTAGATCCAGTGAGGAACTAAGAGCAAGACTAATCATATTAAAGAATTTTACAACAGTTGCAAAGCTGCTTTTTCTGCTGGACGCAACTTTCAATCATATGATCAATACGATTGGTCAGTTCTTTCTCCATCCGAGATCTTGGACAGATTTCTAGAAACATGAACAAGGCTTTAAGACACTGTGAACGACAAATGGAACGTATTCTTGGAATGAAATCATTTCGTTCTAGTATGTCGAATATTGAATAAGGACAAATAATGTTCATGAGCGTTGTGAGCGCCAAGTAAGACGCACTCTAGAAAAGTTTGAAAGAGTAGCTGCGGTTTGATCGATCGGTGACCGAGTGAACCTAACCTGTTACAATGTTGATCCGCTTACCGACGAACTGGACTCGCGAATTCGCGTCGATCGTCGCGTACGATCGTTCCCCGCGGCCGGGACTCGGCACATCCAGGAAGATCCGCAAGAAACGCGCCGAGAGGATCAGTGACGAGCGCGCCAGTGACGATTGAGATTCCAAATTGCCGTATTAACCTTATCATCGGCGGTGTCATTCATGTTGTGATGTAAACAGATACTGCAGTAACGAAAGTTTAATAACATGAGCAAGATCAGATTGGGGTCAGAGTATATTCCGTTGACGGAGGATGACATGTCGAAGGCCCGCCTCATCGTGTCGTTCTCCAGAGTGGCATGGTTCACCGTGTTCCTGCCCTTCCTAGCGTTCGTCTTTTGCGTCGCCTGGTCAGTCCTTTATAACTTTGAACACTCCACTTCCACTCATTGTCAGGTACGTTTGTTAAGTCGCTAATTATTCGTGCGAAACAATCTCCTGATCTCATAAAGCGCTTATTGTACATAATGTGTCATTTTTTCCTTGTGTAATATTCAGTAAACAACAAGGATGCATCGTATGCATCATATACTTTACAGAATGCAACCAATAACAGCTGTCAAATAGCTGTTTTTTTTTTCAAGACTCGATTGCCGGGATATCTTGCGTAACTTTGAACGTAACGTTTATGATAAGTTTCTGGAAGGAATGCGTCTCGTAAAGGAAATTCAATTCATGAATCAGCAAAAATTCAGTTACATAACATAGCTTTTGAAATAAAGATTTGTATGAGAATGAAAAGTAATTTCATAAATTATATATTAATAATTTTTATTGAAGAGCAAAACAAGAGACATGAGTAGATATATAGTAAAATGAAAGAAAAATGCACAAAGTTATCTTGAAATCTAGCCTATAATGAATTACAACTTTAAATAAAAAACGCAGAAAATTAAAAAAGTAATAACATTTAAAAATAATTTACATGTAAAGAGCTGACAAAATAATAACGTAATAGTAATAAGCAGTAATAAGCAGATTATTGTCTGCTTTTATCAATAAATTAATCTTAAGTTTAATGTACTTTTTCTAGTTCTTTTTCTAGAATTATAAAAAAATAAAAAATAAATTAAACAAGATTAAAATTGATCTACATTAATAAAAATGGATATGTAAGTTATACAAACCTCATGAAAAGTAATCTTTTTTTCTTCTTGTAATTTCTAGGTGTACAATTTTTTACCATCTGTCTCAGCAGCCATAGGTCATTATAGACCTCAGAAAGATGTATGGAAGACTGCTATAGCATTGCAAGCGTTATTAAGAACTTTAGTATTTACACTATATTATCGTTACTATAAAGAGCATGTTTATAAGTGGGCAGAACATCTAAGTAATATCGCGCTCATTATGTACACCATTGAAAATACTTCTCTGGTGACACTGAGCTTTTGGACTTCCAATGAGAATTATGGTATGCGAATTGCTGCATGCATTCTAAGATTTTATATAATTATGCATATGAATATTAAGTGTAGCATATAGTACAATTAATGCATTGCATTGCTTTTTTTACAGCATTCCATAGGATGTCTTTCATAACTTTTTTGATAACGTCATTTATATACATGTTCGTAGCGTATTATATTATGAAAAATTGCCTAAATATTGCAAAAGGCTCAAATGATGCTTCCTTAAAGTGGAAACGAAGATCAATGATGCTGAATGTGATATGTATAGTAATAGCATGCTACTTCTTTTATAGACATAATAAATATTGCGAACCCTTAGGTGAGATATTAACTGATATTTTTATTGTTATGTATAGCAATGTAGTTCTTATTATCTTAGAATTTTAGAGAGTTGGTATATAATTTCAGTGTATTCTATGTTCGCTTTAAGCGAATATGGAGTTGTGCTTTCAAACATGGGATATCATCTAACTGCTGCATTGGACTTTGCTACCACACGTCTTATGATATCAGGAAACAAACTTAGAATTATCTAAAATATTTTAAATTACAGTTTTATCTGTGCGTATGTGATAATTATTACATATACTTCAATTTATACTTTTATTATACATTATTATACATTTTCTGAAATCTTTATGTATTATATCCCCGTACTAGAAAATAATTTATTAATTAATTTGTACAAAACTATGAATTACAGCTTTTAGACATGAACTCATTACACAGATATTAATGTCAGATATATTCGTTAGTATTTGTAGCAGCACATTTTTTTAAGGCACTTTAATTAATGCTAAAAAAGGTTCCATAAATATAAAATTTTGTACGTAATGATCCTTTTTGCTATTATCTCGTTACAAATTATTTCTTAAATATTTATTACTATAACAATTCATATATATTAATGTATATAAATCGATATAATGTACAAATATATATTTTTTGAAATAATAAATTGCTTACAAATACAAAAATTATATGGCACATAAAAAATATCTGTATTTTCTTTGGGAACCTTCTTTTTAAATACTCATTCTGTTTCACATTTTACATTTGAGCGATTAGATAATTACATGTATTGACTTGCATTATAATTTGAAGTCGTGATCAAGTTTATCGGCGATAAATTTAGCTATCGCCATAGAACTAGTTGCAGCTGGTGACGGCGCGTTTCGGCAGTGCAACACCCTGCTTCCAATCACGCCGGTGCCTACGTCGAAAACGAAATCATCGACTAATTTACCGTCTTTATCCATTGCCTGAGCTCTTACACCCGCCGGTCCTCTGTTAACAGTAATGAGAGAAAATTTTACGATATAGTTATAAAATGGATATAGCGCATAAAATACCTTTTTACATCTTTGTATGTAAGTTCAGGAATAAACTTCTGGAGATCTTTTACAGCTAAGGGATAGAAAATCGATTTTATTATCTCCTTGCAGCCTGGTAGAAAATACCGATAGCATAGTTTGTATAAACCAGGGAATTTTGCCAATTCTATGCAGTCTTTTATGTTTATGTCAAACCATCTAAAAGAGAAATCTTAATATCATGATGAAGTTTAGATCTTTCAAATACTTTATAATTATATTATTAATAGTATAAATCTAAATAATGGATATATTTCGATGCAAGATACTTGTAAAGAATATTATTCAATCTTGTAAATATAATATTGTTAATATAATATTATTGTAAGTAAATATAATATTGTTAATAATAATACCTATAGCCTTCTCTAGAGAACGCAAGAACAGCGTTGGGACCCAACCAGATTTCACCGTTAACCCTGGGGGTAAAGTGCACGCCCAGGAACGGCAATCTAGGATCAGGCACCGGATACATATTGGTCGTGCAGAGATGTCGTTTGTTCTCATTTAACAGAAGATACTCGCCACGAAATGGTACTATTCGCGGATTTACATCGCAGCCCGTCATCACCGCTAATCGATCTGCATGTAGACCACCGCACGTCAGCACATATTTCGTTGGTATGCACTTTAAAAGAAAAATTGCTAGAATATTAGATTATTAACGTGACAATAAATGCAATAAGATAAGACTTATGGAAGAAAATCTTACTCGGTTTTTCGATTGAACGGATATACAAGATAATTGACTGCTCTCTTTCGATTCCGTCAACTCCGCAAATCCGATTACTTCACAATTGAAAAAGATCTCGCCTCCCATTTTCTGAAAGTCTTCGGCAAAGGATTTACACACGACCGCCCAATCCACTATACCGGTCCACGGTGACCATAAAGCTTTTTCTCCCTAAAAACGAGAAAATTCGATTATTCGTGTTTATTTATATATTTATGTCTGATGTCCTAAACTATATTTTTAAAACTATATTTTTTTATATAGTTATAAATTCTTCATTGTTTAACATAAAAATAAAATAAAAATATAAAATACAAGGAGTTAAATTTCTATTTAAAAAAAAAGCTTTATTTTTATATGTATTTGAAAGAATATATATATGTGTGTGTGATTAAAACTTGAAAGTAAATTTATAACAATAAGACATTAATTAAATTATTTTTTTATGCAATTTTTATATTTTATATTTAACACAATTATTATTTTTGCATTATACCTTGCATTTGGGTTCATATTTTGAAATGCAATCTTTCTCAACAATTTGTAAATCGGGCACTTTGTTTTTTGTTCCTCTATCGAAGAGCTCGTCTATTCTCTTGATTTGAGCCGGATTGTGGGCGACAATCAGCTTGCCAATTTTCTTATGAGGTATGTTGTTCTTGCAGAAATACTCGTACGACAGTTTCAAGCCTTCCACGCAAAGTTTTGCCTATAATGTTAAATTATGAATGTTTTAACATTTTTCTGGGAATATTGTGAGAATAATCAGTATTTGATTAATTTTCTGTTTTACACAAGTTAATTAAAATTGTTTTTATTCATAGAAATTGAATATGAAATATATTATTTCTTGTAACGATAATAGAAGGGAAACCTACTCGTTATATGGCAATAAAGATTAATAATTTCTTCTGTCAATCTTATCACAGGTCCAGCTATTAAAATAACTGCATGCAAGAAGTTACATGTTTATCTCTAAATTCACCTTCATGCTTCCAGGAGTGTAATACATGCCAGCATGCACCACGCCACTGTTATGACCCGTTTGATGCATAGCTAGGGCATTCTCCTTTTCCACAATGGCTATTTTCATGTTCGGATGCCGCATAATTATCTCGCGGGCGGTTGCGCAGCCGATGATGCCACCACCCACGATCACCAGGTCGTACGAGGAACATGTGCTGAAAATTCCGTACATCTGAATCGTTCCTTCTTGTACAAGGAAAACAACGGTTTTAAGCGAAATATCAGACTTGCTTCAATGCCAAATTTGAATTTTTTTTAATGCAAAGGATTCCACACACAAAACCATGGGTTTGTTGATTTAATGGTTTAAACTAATATGTACATATTTTAGATTTTTTTACTCATAAAAATTTAAGTTTATTTAGGTAAAATCATAAAAAATAGACAAATTTAATTGTAGCATCATTTGAATGTGTTGAGTCTAATTGGACTAAAAAGTATCTTTATCTATTGTATTAAACTATTTAATTTTTTTGTGTGTAACTGTACTTTAATTCATTTAATTTATTTCATGCATGGAATAATGAATTGATTGATGTAAAGAAAATACATAGTTGCTTTTCAAAAAATTATGCAATGTACATACTTCTTTACAAATTTTTTCTTAAAATAATTATGTGTTTTTCTTATACCAATTAACTCGTCTCATTGTTTTGTGCATAACAATATTAAGGTGCAGTTACTAAAAGATAACATTAGTAGAAAAAGATACTATTTAGCTGATCCCAAAATAACAACTTTTAAGTGATGCTAGTTTCTCTCTCTGATGGTTTTGTCTAAGAAAACTTCTCAGTCAAAAACTAAAATAACATACTACAGTTTAAGTCAATTTCATTGAAATTTAAAAATCCACAGTTAAGTTTTGTGTGGGATCCTTTTAAAAATTGGTTCGTATTAATTATGAGCAATATCTTGCAAATTGTAGCAAAAATAAATATTAAAAAAAAATACCCAAACAGAACAATAAATCTCAATAATGTTACAATAAAACATACTCGATTAAAAAATAATTTCTAATAAACATTTTGTAATCTCAACGTCATTTTGATGATTTTATGTTCTGTTTGGGTACAGTCAGTAATTCAAAGAATATTCTTAGCAAACATTACGAGAAATTTTACATAACACATAGAATTTCTACACACGGGAAAATACAGAAGGGCGGGGATGTAATCCATGTACATACATGCCCGTCAAACTTTCTCCGTGTTAAGTAACAAGGCTGTAGCTTCACGAAGTACGTGAGATGTTTATTAATCTACGGCTAAAGAGCTTATTATCAGACGTTTGCTGGAGGTTTGGACAAGAACTTAACAGTTCTAGGCCGGATTAAATGGCGCTCATTATTAAACGCTGTCGTTCCGCAGGACTTAAGGGATGGCAGTAAGCTATTCGGGATTTCACGGTGTAAACTCTACAAAGAGATCGATACCTTGTCGTAGACTGATGACGACATATATAATTCAGCTGCAGTGCAGCTCTCCTGATCAGAGACGTTATCACGTTCGTTCCCATTATGTCGGATTCGTAGTCACCTCAGATTTGGACCGTACGCTTTCTATACAGAACTGTCACTCAGATATCATTCAGATAGAAATTGAACAATTAGTTTTTTTATTCACATTAACTGCGTGTTTAAAATGCACGTCATTTTTATCTCGATGACTAACATCCAATTTCACGATCTCTCTTTTTTTTCTCGTTTTTTTTCTCACGATAATTTGTCGATAGTCCAGTTAAATCAAAATTTCCAAACAATTCGCAAAAGAATTAATTAATAAAAATTGCATAGTCATATTTTATAAAGCAGTATTATAAAATACAGAGTTACACTAAAAAAAAAAGAGATGTATCAATAATTATTTTTTTTTAATTGAAAATAATCTTGTTGAATTAACAACAGTATTATATTAATGAAACAAATAAAATTTTATTAAACCAAACATGACACATTTTTTTTTGTTTAATGTTATTATAGTGTGAATTAATAAAATTATTTTCAATTAAAATAATGCTGTTGATATAATATAACTTTTTTCAGTGTAAAAAACAATTTTTATTATTTCTAAATGATACATTTAAAAAATAATTAAATGATACACGACAGAATCTTTAAATTACTCTTTCTTTCTTCTATTTTTTTAACTTCCGCTGTTCATCAATCGCGAAAATCGATAAAGCCGTATGAATATGCATCGTAAAGCAACAATTATACATTATAAAAATGTTTTTGGAACGAGTTTCTTACTAATGTACTAAAATGTACTAAAATGTACTCCAAGAGACACCCGATATAAAAAAAAAGATTCTCAAATTCTTTCCTATCCTTCTCTTCACAAATTATAACTTTAGTCATTCACAGATCGATCACATAAATAAATTAATGTAATGTGCATTGTGCGGCAATAACTTAATATATGCATCACATATTTAAAATACTTAAGAATTCTAATTTTAAAGCGAGTTTCTATCCGAAGTAATATTTAAGTCTGTTCTACAATGTGCTTTTTGTTTCTTGTTTCTTGCCTTTTGTTATTTTTTACATCTTGTCTTTTTGCTTCTTATCCGATTTTTTGTTTTATATCGCCTGATAAAAGTTAACGAACTTCGAAAGAAACAAGAAATACAATTGTTAATAAAACGATTGCAAAGGAGAAAAAAGTAAAAGGTAAAAAGCACATTATAGAATAACCATTTTACTCCAAAAAACATTTCACACAAAGAAAAGTTTCCGAATTATTTCTTCTTCCTTTTCACGAACTACTTTATTGAGCCACACGTGAATTACGCGAATCAATTGCGTAACGCAAACGCAACAGTACGTATTTGTAACGATCGCAGCATCGCAGCTGATAATACGCACTGCAAAGTAAGAGTCTAAGGCTCGGTTACACAACAATGTTACTTTGATTTTAAGCAAGCCAGCCTCTCGTTTTAAAGCGAAAGAGAGAGAGAGAGACAGAGAGAGTTTTAAGCCTTGCTTAAAGTTAAAGTAACGTTGGTATAATCGGACCTAAAAGGCTGTTTTTTTTTCCCTCCTAAAAGAAAAACGGATTAAATTAAACTCACACTCACAGATAGTGCATTATCAGTGCGTTATCACGAACATATCGGAAAAAGAGACGTCTAAAGGTACAGCCACAATAGAAAGAATAAGGAACTAGGAATAAAGAATTAAGATTTCAACCTCAGAAATCGGATACATCGGAATATACGGTTTCTGATAAGTTGATATCGTTATTCCTTATTCCTAATTCCTTCTATTGTGGCTGCATCATTAACAGTGAATATTCATCAGATACATTCGCAATATTCGCATGTTACGCCAAATGTAAGGAGCTCCGCACAATAAAAGGAATAGGAAATAGAGAGAACAGAGAATAAAATTTCAACCTATCAGAAACTGTGTATTTCACAATACATGATTTCTGATAGGTTGAAATTCTTATTCTCTGTTCTCTGCGGGCCCCTTACTTTCAGAGTATAACGCGAAGTTATCATAAGGATCATCATCGAGAAGCTATCTGTTATCACGCACTTCGAACGATGCAAAATCGCACGATGGATGCACCTCGTAACACGTCTCCGTGTTCCCATATCACGTGTCGTCACGAGCAGCTATGAACGAACGATACCTATTTTTCATGCTGACAATGAGCTAGTCCAGTGACGGCGACAGACTGAGGCTCCAGCAAAATCGATCAATAATTAATCGGCAATCAGTATTCTCGAAAAAGTTTATCATTTTCGTCGAGTCTCGCCACTCCGATTATTAAAAGTGCAATCATTTCGCGATTGACCCTTTAATCATGGATCGATTATTATTTTAGCTTCTCTTGTTATATTATTTACATTTTACAAAATTGATAATTACTAATTATTTCATAATTATAATCGTTAATTATTGTCCTATGCATCTCTCTCTCTCTCTCTCTCTTTCTCTCTCTCTCTCTTTCTCTCTCTCTCTCTCTGATATTTTATAAAACACAGAGATTAGAAGTAGATATATAGAAGTTTAAATAACACAAATATATGTTTCGATTTAGTCTTTTCGAAGATGGAAAAGCATATTTCGTATTTATCGAATTAAAATACATTTTTTAAATATTTTCTCGAAGGTTGTTTAGATTGAGCTCAATATTTTATCTAAAGCATTTGAAATAGACGAACCTGAGCTTTTGAAGTATTTTGATGGTTAGGTTCAATTCTTAAAGCCGATAAAACAGGTATCCAGTAAGTGGCGCCCTCGCGCGGTGACACAGTGGAACATTTCGATGCATTTGTGACATTTTCAAACAGATTCCTGGTTGTCATTCGCGCCATATTTATGTTCGCATATTGTGAAAAATGGATATTTATCCGAATAAATAATGCATGTTTTTTACTTTGTTTGCGTTTCTCGTATCTTCATCGTATATTACGGACACGTATTAAAGATAAATGATCAAGTTGGAGCTGAAGAGCATGTAAGTCTCTCAATTTCTCTCTGCGTTCTCTGCTGAGCTGTTTCTCTTCTACCCATCTCTATTAATGTAGATTAACATTAATGTAGATTAACATTAATCTTGATCCACTTATTCTTCTTTTTTAGTTTCAAGAAGAAGATGCAGAGCAAGTTGAACCGAGATTAAAATTAATCTAAATTGATAGAAACGGGTATATAACCTCTCTCCAATTGTTTTCTCTCTTTCTCCTTCCATCCTTCTCTCTTTATCAAACGAGATTATCCAACTGTATCTGCATACGATAGATAGAAGAAAATATGTAGTTGGAAGGAACTCTGACATACATTGAAAAATTATTTGATATTTGACTGTAATTGTGGCGAAATAATTATAGCTATAATTATATAAAAAAAATTATAATTGGCTTTGAAAGTGACTATAAATTACGTAATTAAATTATAGTTCAACTACAATACTATGAATTTACAAGCGAAATAATAACTATGTCAGAAAAAGCAGCTTTGCACTTGTAAAATTCTTTAAGGCTGGGTTGTTCCATTTTTTGATAAACTCACTTTTTTCAGCTCACTGTTTTATTCTCTTACTTTCTTATGCTTTTGTGGGTCTTCTACAGTAAGCCATTAGTCCTAAATCAGAAGTCAAAAGTTAAAAATTGACGATTGTGATTGATCAATTTTTAGCTTCTGACTTCTGATTTATGACTAATGGTTTATTGTAAAAGGTCCATTACTCTTTTGTTTATGCAGTAGATAAATTATTACATAGTTCATCCGAGGATGAAACAACCAGTCCTAATAATATTAGTTTTCACATTTAGGCTCGGTTGTTTGTTCCACCTTTAAATAAACTTCAGCTTATTACACACAAAATGACATAAGCTGCATAACTTCAGCATAAAACTGCTGAACTAATGAGCATCTCTGGAAATCGATATGGCGTTTTTATGTTGGATTCTCAATTGTTCAACGGTTTTATGTTGATTATGCATTTATGTCATTTAAGAGCGGTATTCATAGTCCGTTCTCATTTCAAAATTGGCTTAAGTAGTGTTTTAAGACGTTAATACGGCTTTCTGATTCGTGACTTCTTAAAACTGTACTTGAATCGCGATTTTGAATATAAGATCTGACTACGAATACCAGCCTTTTGTGTGATGGCCCATTCTGTTACTCTTTTATTCTTTTATTTATCCAATAGATAAATTATCACAGTTCCGAAGATAGAACAACCAATCTTTAAATTTGTGAGAAATTAAAGGTAAGAACTAATTAAACTAATTAAAGAATCTTATAATAGTTATAAAGCTGTTTCTATTAGACTCAAACAATTTTATTAACTTGAGATCAATAATATATTTTAAAATGAAAATTATAAAAGTGAGTAAATGTACTAGGCAATGAAAATATAAATATAGCGCTTATTTTTATAGTTTGTTTTAAAATAACACAATCAACCTCTTTGTTCTCGAATCTCGCCGCGATATGATAAATCAACTGTAGATTCTCAGAGGTAGCAGCTTTCAGACTGGCTCTTTTGATTCGTGATCAATGAAGGAAGTTGCAAAATTAGATATTTTAAGTGAAGAACCGATAATACTCACAATCGATGACTGACCATATGGACAAAGACGAGCCATTAGCGTATGCAATCGCCATTAATTTAATTTAAGTTCGAAATGCGTTAATTTCATATTACGACCATGAAAACTCAAAATAGGTGTCTGGCTTTCAACAGAACGCAATGATTGCGCGTCAGTTTACTGTCAAATAATCGTGGTGTTAAATAGAATCGAGAATACAGACATTAGAAATGTCGCATACACGGCGTAAATGATCGAAGCCGCTGTAATTTCGAAACAGCTTTTTTTTTCTCAGGTGACAAATGACCGTGTCGGCGTTTCCTTCAGCAAACAGCGCGCTTATACAGCCCCGTGGAAATTAATTAACACGCTAATAGCGTGTTAGTGCGACGACGATGTTTTCCTCCTTTGCACGCACTTTTCTTCATTGCATTCTGTGATATAGCCGTCAAACTGTCAAATAACATCTCTATAATATTAACGATGCTTTTTGAAATTATTAAGCAATGTTAAGCGACATCCAGCTACGAACTTCTCTCCACGATTTTCCATAAAGTTCCGTTAAGAAATTATTATTTTCTGATAATGCAGTATTTAAAATAAGTTATGTCAGAAGATAAATAAATTCAAAAATATGAATGTAACCAGATTATTTGTGTTTATACAATCCAATTGGGCGCGTATTTTCATGATACTTAAATAAAATATGTAATAACAAATTAATAATACAAAACTGCTTAAAAATCGGAATCACTTATCGCGTTCTCTGCTGCAACATTGGCTGTCAGAGGCCCAAACTGATACATAAAAAACGGACAGAATTTTTAAAAGTTTGGATATTTTCTATTTGATGACAAGCATCGTTTTATCCTTGTTGACATTCAGAGAGTGACAAAGATAGATGACATTTGTATCATCAAATGGAAAGTACCCTTTATCTCTTGTTTTAACTTTTAGCATGATAGATTTTTATTTCTTAATAACCACTGAATGCAGCTCAATAACTTCGCTCACTAACTTGTACGTTAAATTTAATATACAATATATATATATATATATCGATAATAGGGTAATAGAACAAATAGAACAATAGGGTAATAGAAAAATCGATAATAGGATAATAGAACAATTTAATGATATATTGTATCTCTACGAAAACCGCTTGAAACTAAATTCTCGAATAAAACGTTTCTATATAATTAAAAGACTGGAAAGCTGAATGATTTTCAATATCTCGAAGATCGCGATTAAGAAATGATATTACTTCTTACTATGTCAATGTCTTTTTATTAAGTATGGACCTCGTATAT
>Ga0157364_1000549_pt1 | contig 26616 bp, 16 predicted proteins | sample AttsexASBM2_FD_111476 | JGI IMG/M metagenome (GOLD analysis project Ga0157364, IMG submission 111476) | Fungus gardens microbial communities from leaf cutter ant in Ribeirão Preto, State of São Paulo, Brazil - Atta sexdens ASBM2 | ecosystem: Host-associated > Fungi > Mycelium > Unclassified ... | reverse complement strand
TTTCGATCAATGGCACACGGCCTGGCTGACCAGCACTTCCGATCTTATGAAGAAGTAAAAAATTGGATCGATTCGTGGATAGCCTCAAAAGATGACCAGTTTTTTCGACGCGGGATTCGTACGTTACCCGAAAGATGGGAGAAAGTAGTGGCTAGCGATGGACAATACTTTGAATCATAAATATATAAGTTTTTTACAATAAAGCCTCGAATTTCGGAAAAAAACGGCGGAAGCGAAGTTGTACACCTAATATTTTTTGTTAAATATTTTCCAAGATACGAGGCTTTAAAGTTACAGTACCGCCGCGGCATGGGCGGCTTGGTTGTCGAGAGGTAGGAAGAGAAAAGTAGGCGGTGCTTCAGAAACCGGCCTGAAATGTGCAACTAATTCCAAGCACTGTTATATATGTTAAGATGCTGTTTAGCTTTTTGTTATCCCAAGGAAGAAATGTCTCCTTGACGTGAAGTTATTTGAAAATAAAAGTGAATTAATTTATTCATATATTATAAATTTCTGTACTTAATTATGTCTGAACAGAAATAACCATGCCTGACACTTGTACTTACATTTCTTTCTATTTTGTTTAATTGTTAATATTTTAATTTGATCTTGCAAACGCGCAGCGATGATTGCTTGAGGCAGCACTTCACGCGCCGAACATATAAATGCCGTGAACCATTCTCGCATTCACGATTTCGCGCGTCACATTTTTATGACAATGCAGAACATGACTTCTGCTAAAGACGGAAATTGTATTAGGTACAAAGATGGTTGTAAATGAATTATGAAATGCGAATTATAGCTATAGGTCCTCATCGCGAAAAAACAGATGATTTTACTATTAAAACTATCATTGAAAAACTCATTGAAAATGAATGGCGTTTTCAATAGTATTTTATAGCAAGTTGAATGAGTTTTTGCCAATGGTAATATTTTATTACTGAAGATTTTTATCACTGGCTAGTAATGTTTTCAATGGTACATTAATTTTGTAATTTTATTGCTAAAATGAATATTATTATTAATTAAAACTTTCCTTATTCCAGAATACACATCATAAAATTTATGACAAAAAAAAATGTTTTCCCTAAATTCGGGAACTAATTTTATAGTGCTTCAAAGCGGTCCGGTTGTATACTGCCATCCGCTATCCTTCTGAAATCATATGGAAAATTGCTGCACCTCGATGATCCACGAACATCTATGTAATTATGGATGTATAATTACATCTTCAATATATGATCCTGATAGAAATTTGTTCAGCTTAACTGAACATCTAGTCAGCTACTGTTTAATATTTAATGTTATAACGACTATTTTCAGGTTAAAAGATCACGCTGTACTTTTATAGTACCAGTTATCATGTATATCATCTTTGAGTAAAGGTCTCCAGTCTCTCTCTTCGATAATAGTACGCCGTATTATTACAGAACGGATGTACCTAGAGACCTAGATAACAGAGATGCGACATTACGTCGATTGGATTAGATAGCCACCGCCATTTTAATTCAGTATAAGTGCTCCTAACTTTATAAACTGATGACAGTAGACTGCCAAGAATATTTGCCATTTATTTGTCTCACATTAGTGACCCACATATTTCTTATCTCAGAATTTATTGAGAAACAAAAGAAATGAATTTTCTTCTTTTTGATTTCTCATTTTTACAGCAAATACATAGTACTTTCTATACAAAAAAGTTCTCTAAAAAGTCACAAAATCAACACAGCTTTCGAGAAAAAGAGATTAAATTAAGTTTGATACTAAATATTCATACAAATAAGAATACTTACACCATAATAATAGTATACCATAATAATAGTTTTTTATTGCACTTCGACACTTTGTATTATCTTAATTTTCCTCTATATAATCTATATGTATGTACATTACAAAATTATATCTTGATGCATTAAATACAATAATGAATTAAAATGGCGCTCTGATTACGTGATTAGACAACTAAGTAGATCATACTTTTTTATATCGCATCTCTGTTATCTAGGCCTTTGGATGTACCTGAACAGTATGCAGGTACAGTGTTGATACGTTGTACTAATATCATGTACACTTTTTGTATTTTCACCATACAATTACGCCATATATCTCGTGGCAGTACTGTAACAGTACAATATTTTATGCAGCTATTGTGGGATATCGCACATTTGTTGGGGTAATATTTTATTATTGAAAATTTTATCAGTGATCAAATCTTCAAGTAATAAAATATTGCCATTGATAAAATTTCATTGAAAGCACCTGGATTGTATAAATGAATAGCTTTCAATATGAATGATATTTCATTGACAATAATCCAATGGCAAAATATTATATCACGAATGATATTCCTATTGATGCATATCCAATAATATTAATATATATACCATTAGTCGAATGATATTCCTCTTGAACTACATCCAATAAAATATATAATAAAATATTTTACCACTGACCGAATAATTTTCTTATTGAACGCTTCAAGTAGTAAAATCATTCGATAATGAAAATCCCGTTAAGTATAATTTTATCATTAGTTCAAATGATTTTACTATTGATCTGAATGATACCATTGACTTTTTTCATTGATGAATTAACTTTTGATGGATCAACGCATAATATTTTGATCAACAACTATTTTGATACAACTACGATTTATGTTCCACTCATTGGCCCATATTCATATATAATCAGTTCTTACATTTAAGACCGTCTTAGATTCTTGAGGTATCAATCAGATTAGACATTATCTTAAGACATTACTTAGGAGATGATCTTCAAATAAGAACCAACTATGAATACTAGTGTCAGTTACGGTCATCTTTGTGTTTAGATCCTTAGGCAATTAGATCCACGCGAGTTACATTTATACAACTTACTTTTAAACTACAATTTCATTCTTTTACGTATTTCTTTTATTCATTATAAGTTTCTATAACCTTGTTTTGATTCTATTCGATATTTCTAAAAAGTTCAAACTATTTAAGTAACGATTAAGTAACGAAATATAACTAATATATTCAATTTAAAACAAATGTTTCAATCTATTATGCATTATCGCATTTGTTAGTTATCTATTTATTTTTGTTATCTATTTTTTTCAATATTCAAATCTTTATTGTTTCTATTATAGTTCTATTATAGTTTCTATTATAGTTCTATTATAGTTTCTATTATAGTACATATTATAAATCATATCTAAAGAATGAAAGTAACTCATTACTTGTAACGAAGTTACTTTTTTTGATAACTTTACTGGTAATTATGTTACTTTTTGTTTGGTATCTGTAACGATAACGTAGTTACATTTTTTTTGTAACGATAACGAATTTTACAGTTATTTTTATTGTTACTTTGCACATGATTGAATACGATTCGATTGAACACAAGCTTCTCATAGTGCTTGAGAACATTAAAACATTGAATGTCCCTAGGTACTTATCTGCTGTGATTGGTGGTAGTCGATTTTTAAAAAGTAATGGAAAAGTAACGAAAAGTTATTTTCTCAAATAACGACAAATAATTGTAACGAGTTACTTCCATTAAAAATCAATAATAGTAACTTGTTTATTCGGTAACTGTAACTTGTCTTTGTACTTTTCAAAAGTAACTTTCCATTCCCTGATCATATTAAGTATAAAAAGTGAACATTAATAAAGTAAATGAGGTAATAATATGGAAATAATATGGAAGGTATAAAGTTCTTTGACTTTAAATATATTGAACTTGATTTGAATTTCCTAATTGCATTCTTGGCACCACGTATATGCATTGTCGAAAAGTCGCTGCCATGGTGAGACTTCATAGTTCCATTCTGCTGGTTTCCAAGGCCATTGCCACATTTGTGTACACCTTTCCGGATGCGGCATCATTGCCAAGTGTCGACCATTTTTAGAACAAATTCCAGCAATTCCATTTACGCTACCATTCGGATTCATAGGATAGCGTTCAGTTGGATTACCATAATCATCCGTGTATCTGTTAAAAATGCATACAGAATGCTATATAAAATACACATAATACTTTAAAATATTTGACTTTTATTAAAATGTGTTCTATTTATTCTATTTATACAGAAAAATTTCTTTAAATTTGGCTCATAGAGCCAAATAATAATAGAATGTCAAAGTTATTCTCTCAACAGCACGAGTCTACCGATCGTGTGCTTGCACGATGACTATGCTACCTGTTAAAGTGTAACGTTAACAGAACAACAAGTCACATGTAATATCAAAATGAATCATAATTGATGAAAAAATAATGAAAAAATGATTTTTAGTAATTATTTTAAAAAACTCATCAAAGTTTTCGGATATATTGGGTTGTCCGGAAAGTTCGTGCCGATTTTGAAGGAAAATTGAAACGCAAAAGATTTAAATTTTAGTATACATTTATTAAATTATATATAGGTGCCATTCTGTTCTACAACCTTTCTCCATCTTTCAGGCAACTTGAAAATTCCGTCCTTTCAGAATCTCTCAGGTTTTTCAGCAAAAAACTTTTCTAAGTGATTTTTTTTATCTCGATCAAAGAGTTGAAGCTTTTTCCATTAAGGAAATTTTGTAATGATCGAAATAGGTGGACAGAGGGCGCGAGATCTGGTGGAATATAGTGGATGAGATAGAACATCCCAACTAAGCTCCAACAATTTTTGTCGAGTTATCAAAGACATATGAGGCCACGCATTGTCCCGATGAAATACGACGCCCTTCCGATTCGCTATTTCTGGACGTTTTTGGTCAATTGCTGTCTTCATCTAATTGGGAACAATACTTCTCTGAATTTATCGTCTCATTGTTTGGTAAAAGCTCATAATATAGGATCCCTTTCCAATCCCACCAGACACAGAGCATGACCTTCTTTGAATGAAGACCGGCTTTTGGGATGGCTAAAAATTCATTCCTCTTTCCCTAAGATCTTTTTCGTTCAACATTATTGTAAATGATCCATTTTTCATCCCCAGTCACTACTTGCTTCAAAAATGGTGTCTCCTCGTTGCGTTTATAGAGTGAGTTGCAAAAGGAAATACGATTCATCAGATTTTTTTCCATTAAATCGTGGAGAACCCATACATCAAAACGGTTTATGTAGTTAAACTTCACAAAATGTCCATGAAAGGTGGATTTTGACATATTCAACATTTCTACTAATTTACATGTCATATAGCGTGGGTTATTCTCGATCAGTGTTTTAATCTGATTTTCATCTGTGGTGGAAGGCCTACTCGGTCGTTCTTGATCTTCAAGGTTGAAATCATCACCTTTAAATCTAGCAAACCACATTTCCGCACAGTTCTTTCAGCTACAGCACATAAACAGTGCATATCTTGTTTACTTGTATGGCATTTTTACCTTTCCGGTAAAAGAAAAGCATTAAATGCTTAAAATGCATTTTGTTTTTTTCATATTCAAAGGCGTATAAAACTGACAAAAATTAACGTATCGCAACCAAATTTTTTTCCAAGTATGCCTGAAGTATCATCTTTTACGATATGTACGCATGTCATTTGTTTTCAATTGTTCTGATATTCAGATCTGTCCTTACGCCATGTATCAAAAATCGGCATGAACTTTCCGGACAACCCAATAATGACTCGCTCGCGATTAACTTGAAATTTTGCACATAAATTTTAGTTTATAATCATAATTAACATCATTATTGTTGCTTTCTGGATTCGTAAAATAAAGGAGCATTTATATTAGCCGTATCCGTATGCAGTAATTTGTAAGAATTAATTAATCACAGTTGATTATTCCATTTTTACAATTGAATGAGAGAGAAATATGATTGTGATTGGTCGACTTATGCAGTAGTGGACACTTAATCAATTCATAATCGATTAAATCAATTATCGACGGCCGCATAATCGAAAGCAATCGATTATTGAATGACCCCAAGATAATTGATTATAATCGATTATTCAGCTGTTTTTCTTCAGTCTTTCATTTCATTTCTTTTTAAAAGAGTTTGCAGGAGCACGCACGCATGCACGCACGCACGCACGCACGCACGCACGCACGCACGCACGCACGTACATCATACTATACAAACGATTATCGAATAAAGCTTTCTTCCTATTCATTTACCGTATGATAATTACCCTGCTTCTTTTCCTTCCCAAGCGAGCCTTTTTGGCGTTCCGCATTAACTATGCTGCGACGAATTAATTCGCACCGAAGTTGTTATATTTTATATACTAAATTTTATATTTTATGTACTATTAAATTTTTATATACTAAATTTTTTTCTGATTTTTAGAGAGAATGATCCTTCTAGATCCTAATGAATCTACTGAATTTATCGTTACTGTAAAAAGCTGGTTTTAAGTTTTTTCTTTTTACAAATTGTTATAAATTTATCTGCTGTTGTCAGAATATAAGGAATCAAAAACCACGGAATCCTTTCAAAGCCCTTTTCGAATTATTAATAGAATTTTATTTCAAACAAACACGTGTAGAAAATAAAAATTTTAATCTTGTGGAAATGGTGCCGAAAATGAATTTAATTGTTGGGCTCTATCTAATTAAAATAAAACTGATAAATGTTGATTTTTACACAGTCCCAAATGATTCGTCACTGACCTTGATGTTGATCTTGAAAAAGGTCAAAGTCATTGATTTTTTTAGTCGCTTTTTATTCATTTCATTATTCATTAAAAAATTATGAACAGAATAATTTTTATGAATAGCATATAATTTTACATTAAACATAAAGCACATATTTCAGCAGTATTTTCCCTTCACAAAGAAAGGTGAAAGTCACGTGCAAGCAGGAGAAGAGGTGGGATAGGAGTCGCTTTAGATGAAAGTCGCACATCCCCAAGCAGAGGGGAGGGAGGAGGGGTGAGAATTGCTTCAGGTGAAAATCGTGCGCCCCCAACAAGGAGGAAGTGGAGTGAAAGTCACTTTGGGTGAAAGTTGCACGCCTCCAAGCAGGGGAAGTGAGAGTCGCTTCGCGTGAAAAGTCGTGCATCCCGCACGACTTTTCACGCGAAGCGACTCCCCCCCCTCCCCTGCTTGAAGGCGCACGAAACAATAAAAATTGTTCTCATAACTTTTTTTAATGAATAACGAGCAACGAAAAAAATCAATGACTTTGATTTCCTTAAAAGTTAACATCGAGGTCGGTAAAAAATCATTTGAGGCGGGCTGTGTAAAGATAAACATTTATCAAAAAACTCATTACCCTCGAATTGATTGTTTATTTTTATTTTAAAAATTAAGAGTTCGTTTTTTTAAATTTTATATTCAGTGCTTACCACATATTAAAACAGAGCTTTTAGATAATATATTGTCACAATGCAGTCGAATCAGGTATTATATTCACAGAGCATACATGTGCATACATGTGCATGATATATTTATCATAGACAAGAACAATTCGATCAATTTTATTACACGCAAATAATCGAAGTGAGTAGTCTAGTTATAAAAGTCTGTGGCGGTATCACATATCACACATCTCGAGGATTAAAGTTAAAAGTTAAAATGTGAGTACATACCTGATCGCTACGCAATTATTCTGCTCAAGAGTTTTCAGAACTTCCTCGCGAAAAGTGAATCTTCCTTCTCCATGAGCCACCCATACACCTAGCACGCTATCCTGCATGTCTTTTAACATGATTGAAGGCGAATTCTCAATTCTAACAGTGGCCCATCTGCACTCAAATCTTTCTGAGAGATTATGATCCAAACAAATTCCTGATCTCTTTCCGTCTTTAGTATCTTCGTCGCCAATCCAACCTAATATGCTCATTAATTGACAACCATTGCATACACCCAAACTGAAAGTGTTTTCACGAGCAAAAAATCGCTGTAATTGCTCACGTAAAGATGAATGAAAGAGGAAACTGGCTGCCCATCCCTTTGCGGAACCACAAACATCGGCATAACTGAAACCACCAGGGAAGATAACGCCTCTAAAGACTTCCAATGTAATTTGATTTTCCAGCAAATCTTGCATTGTAACATCCCAGACATCGAAACCTGCTTCCAACAGAGAAGCTGCCATTTCTCTATCTCCATTAATTCCTTCTTCACGTATGACAGCTACCTTAACACGCTCTGCTATATCCTTTAATATTGGAGATCTAATAGGATCAAAATCTAAGCGATAAGCTGGAACAGTTCGTTCTCTTAGCCGGGAAAATTCTTCCATTGCACAAGTGACATTTGTTTGACGGCGTTCTAATTGATAACTAGTTTCTTCCCAAATGCTCATTGAATCAATTACTGTAGTGCTTAATACAATTTCATTTCCAACTTTAACGATCACCTCAGAGTTCATTCCAAGGCCTACAGACTTTCCGATTAAATATACTGGAACTTCGTAGCATTGTAACATTTTCACTACTTCATCTTGATATTTTTCGTCGACTTCCAATATCCAACCAAGTTCTTCGCAAAATAAAACCTCAATAGCAGAATCAGATTTATGAGTTATATTAACATTGATTCCTGAGATTCCAGCAAAGCACATTTCTAGAAGACATGTAATCAGTCCCCCATCGCTAATATCATGACCAGCAAGAATTTTTTTATCGGCGATTAATTGCTGCATAGCAATAAAAGCATTCTTGAAAGTTTGCACGTCTTCGATGTCCGGCACATCGTTGCCTAATTGACAATATACCTGAGACAAAGCAGTTCCTCCAAGTCGACTCTTGCCATAAGACAAATCAATAAAAAGCAGACAACCCTGTCGTCCCATAATAGGAGCTTTGAGATCCGGAGTGATTACTTGGCAAATATCAGGACATGGTGCATAACAAGATATGACAAGAGTGCCGGGTGCCTTTATAATATCCTTATTGATACGTGCAGCCATGCTAAGTGAGTCCTTACCGCCATCGATCGCAATCCCAAGTTCCTTCATTAGAGAACACATTGCTGAGCAAGCCTTGTATAGTGCTGAACCTTCGCCTGGAAGTTTTGCCGGCCACATCCAATTGCCACTACACTTGACATCTTGCAATACAGAAATTTGCGCAAACACTAGATTGCTAAGTGCTTCAGCTACTGTCATTCGAGCGCCGGCTGCATCGTTGACTAATCCTTTAATTGGTTGTTCACCAATGGAAGTGGCGATGCCTTTCGTAGAAAAATGCGAAATGGCTGTCACAGCAACGTCTGCCAGAGGAGTATGCAATGGACCAACACATTGTTGTTGAGCAATTAAGCCAGTCACGCAACGATCTACTTTATTCGTCAGATATCTAGTAAAAATGTAATAATTTTTTAATTTTTCTATATTATATTCCTGTATTAGATATACAAATGAATAATTCATATAATAATATAATATATATAATAATTTTTAAAGTAAAAACAGTTAATACGTATCAAAGATGGTATAGCAATAGATAAAGTTGGGCGCAAACTTAAATATAATAAAATAAATACTTAAATTTACGTTTCTTTATTTAATTCTTCAGAATGTTTAATATAGTCAGAAAAATAATAATAAAATCCAAGTACAAAAATGAAAAGGAGAAAATTATATTGTCAATCCCAAGAGTGAAAACTCCCTGACTAAGGAGATGTCAAAATTTGGAATGTTGACAAAAAGTCCAAATCTTAAATGAATATCACTATAATTTAAAGAAGTTTTTCTTAACAAAATAAAGTAAGATTTTAAGTGAAAGATTTGATATCAACAATTAGCGTCAAATTAAATCCCATACTAAATTAAATAAAGAATACAATCCAATGATACTATTTTTCATTTTTACGTAATAAAACTTAAGTATATATTATATGTATATATTTATATTCCTATTCAAAAATGTTCCTATTCCGATTCAAATGGTTTTAATACTTATACATAAAAGGAGAACAATTTTCGAAGGTTTCGCGACCACTCGGGGATCGTTTTATTTCTATGTTTTCTTATATATTTTTCTTCGTAGAAATTGAAAATAATCATTATAATAACATCAGATTTAAGGAAAAATTGAAATAAAGTGAATAAAATCTTTATTTGCATCGTTATAAAATCATTGTCAATTATGCCTCAATGATTTAAAAATTAATTTCAAATTGGATAAAATGCGAGTAATATTGCACCATAAAACGTTAATTAGATTATATTTTTCATTAGGACATTTGTTATAAAAAAAATTAATAATTTTGAAAACAAAAATACGATAATATATCAATTATTTCTTTCCAACTAATCCTCTGTACGAATCATTTTTAAATTCGAATTATCGATTGTAATACATTGATAATTGGTAACGAAAAAATTCTCTTATTTTAAAAAAACAATGATAAGCACATACAAGATGTTCGATAGGTAAACGATAAAACTTTCATATAGAGCGGACTAAACCAAGTCGAAAAGTCCTTTATCATTTTGCAATTTGTGATCAACGACCGTTATTTTGCCATAACGGTTGATCTCGGGTATCCAAAAAACCGAATTATTTCTGTTGCTAAGCGCCTAGTGCGAAGGCCTTCGATGATACTCCGCACAACAATCAACATTTTGAAAATATGATTGTTTACTAGAAGCATCAGGCTTTCTCGAACACCAACAACTTCTGGCAGAAATACAATATAGCAGAAAATTTTAATTGAAATTTGTCCGGATTTTGGTGACGCACTCTGTCAGAAATTTATAAATTCATAAATTCTCATGTTGTATGCCGTCATGTTCAATCGTGTATTCTTTTAAAAAAAAATTAAAATAACTATTTCGTGTAATATCTCTCTTTTAAAAAATAAATGACTTGTAAATTTCGTCTATTTTTTACTCTTAATCTCGTCCTCATTTATAATCATTAATAAACACATTTTTTTCTCAGTATTTCAGATTTAGAAAATGGATATTAAATACTTAAAATTTAAAAAGAATTTAAAAAAATATATAACGCTCGAATCAGCATATGGAAGGCGTCAGTTGAATGTCACATGTTCATTCTTGTTTTATCTCCCCTTTTTTTCAAATAAGAGTCTCCTAGTCTCGAAAATTTTCATAAAGAATCCCATTACAAATACTAAAAAAAAAAACACTTTCACTAAGACGTCGGAGACATAGAGTGCCAACAAAAAATAACTCTCATAAAACTACCTGCTATTTATGTCCACTGTTTGTGCCTTATCCCCTCCCCATGACAAAAATGCTATGGCCCCAATCTCATTTTTTTCCGGACTTCACCCTCCACTTTGTCGGAGAGCCTCTACCACTCCCTTCTCCAATCATCTCGTAGTTATGGTCCCTTTATCCATCGATCAATCAGATCTCATCCTTCCAGACAGACTCGTTTAGGTCATCATAGTGATAGGTGGCGATAGAAATTACTAATTATGAAGAATTATCAATTATTAAGAAAATAGTGCCGCAGGTGAAAAATTTTTTGAATCTATACCGCTTTTTTCTCTTTTTCTATCGTTTTTCTAAAAAAAAATTGCATTTTATTTTGACCCAGGGGAGGCATGGAGGGGGAATGTTTTGACGCGCAATACCTTCTCTATTATTACTATCAATTGACTTTGTGGATTGTAAGGAGAAGTTTGTTTTTTGTTATTGTCAATTGATTTCGTTGATTATAAGAAAAATTTATTTCTTGTTTTTATTTTTGATAAAAATTTGACCAAATTTTGAACTAAAAAAAAACTGAGAGTACTAGCTGAGATATAAGACTGTCTATTCATATACTTTTAACATTTATATGTTTTTTTATTTCTCTATGAATCCTATTATTTTTATTATCCTATGAATTCAAATTTTGTTAACAAAAATTTTATTTTAGATCATATATATAATATAACTAAAAATAAAATGCTTACACTGGTTATATTCAATTTTCTATTAGTTATATACATATATACCTATCTACTTCAAATTTAATAATGTTTAAATATTTCTTAAATTCACTTGACTTTATAAATTTATTAGAGCTGCTATCTAATGCATTTAGCTGAATTTTTCAGAGTAATAAAAGTAATTTATATATTTTCTAACTTATTAGTTTTAAAAAATTTTGAAAAGTTAGAAATATATTTTGTAAAAAAATGGTAAAGGAAAAGAAAAAATGATAGATTTTATAAAGAAATAATTTTTTTTTAGTTTTGAAGCGATAAAAATGCAATTTTGTTTTAGAAAAACGATAGAAAAAGAGAAAAAAATGGTACAGATTCAAAAAATTTTTCGGCACCATTTTCTTAATTGGTAATTTCTATCGCCATCTATCACTATTTTAGAGAATAATATACCGCTAAATTTTTTAAGGACCTGACAACACTGGCCAAAAGCCACTGCAATAGCATTCGGACAGTGATGACGTACATCATTATAAACTTCTCAGTGTCAGAAAAATCACTTATAAAAATGGGTACTTTATTTATTACTTATTTTATAATTGTGTTCTGCAATACATAAAATTTATAAAAACCTCAGTGAGATACACATATATACATATGTAACTATGGCGACTTAAAACATCACTAATCGAGTCACCGAAGCACGCGCGCGATCCGCGCTGTCCTTGAGTCGCGCGCCCGGTACCGCGCTTGACATTGAGCGCCCGCTCACCGCCGCGAGAAGGCCTCGCACGCAAGAACGATTCACCATGATAGAAGTAGGACTCTGCGGGAAGTCTTCACTCAGGATAGAGTGAGCTCCGTCAAAAGCCTCTATTCTGGTGACAGAACACTTTTTGTATGTGTAACCTGACAAAGCGAGCTCTTTTTGAGCCTTTGTTATCTCGCAAAGTGAGCTCCTCTCTAAAGGGTCATTGCAGCAAAACGAGCTCGTTCAAGAGCCTTTGTAAATCCTCGCGAAGTGAGTTCGTTACCGGGCCTTCGTGAAGCAGAGCGAATTCTACTCGGGCCTCTGCGGAATTCTCTTCCTGGCAAGCTAAAGGTCTACAAGCTGTCACGGAAACATCGCCGAGACCACTCCGGTCCTCCTCGCACACCAGAAGAACTACCGACGGAAAAGCTGCTCGATTCGGAGGTTACTCTCCTCCCGTGAAGGCTGATACCTCTAGAGTTCCCGCGATAGAGTTCTCCCGTCAAGGATCTACAACGGTCCAGGTTACATAAGCAGACGAGAACGAGTTCCTTGTGACCGTCGAGACCGTCACTACCGCTGCCGGGAGGAATTGGAAATCGGGCTGCCGATAAGCCCTCTGCCAACATCTCCTATACACCAAGGACGAAGGAAGAGGAAGAAGCTCAACCCGCGACTGTCACGTCAACTCTTCGGGACAGACTCTGACATCGAGGACTTCGAAGAAGACTAAACACTTACACACACACATACACACATACATACACACACGCGCGCACGCGCCGCAAAATTTCTCATAAGAGGTACCAAAGGGTACCTCTGTACATAGTGTAATAAAGAGAATATTATTTTTAATTTATAAAACTTCCTTATTAAGCGGCACCCTTCCAGTAACTATGCGCCCCTTTTACTTCATTGTTCCAGGCATACATCCAACCGCTGCTGGCTCAGAATGGCTGCTGCAGTAACGCGCACGTAATCTTTTTTAAAAATCAAAATATATTTACAAATGACTGCAAACGACCGTTGTTCCCAGCGGCCGAGTACAACCGAACAACATCTCCCCCGCTCGTAATGTCGATCGGCGACAATTATAAACGCTGAACAAATCAAGCAGAAGTAACAATTCATAAATAAAGGCCTAATGTTAAAGCCTGTTCCACTCTTCATCATATTCTAGTTTTCTCCGATTTCGATTCCGCATCCTGAGAATCTGATTTGATGAGTAGCGAGAAAAGGTGATAAAGATTACTCCGTTGAGCGTTCTTGACAGCGCAGCGACTTTCCCCAAAAAAACCGCTGGGTCGACGGGAAATTCTAGAACAAAACATGCTCTATCCTACCGAACATTTTTGGCTGCCAATTGTTATAATTCCTGCGCTTCTGTCTCCTATTTCTCCGGAGTTAGGCTGCATTCGGAAACATCACTCGAGTACTCTTGTATACCGTTTTATCCTTATTATTTACTCAATGTTAAACAAGGATAAGATGATGTACAGGAATACCCGAGTGATGTTTTCGAACGCAGCCCTAAAATGTACTCTGCCCCGCCGAACGTTCTCGGCCGCCATCAGTTGCCGCATACCGCTTCTACCGCACTGGCGATAGAGCGTACTCTATCTCCATCGAGTATTCTCCGCTGATGGCAGCTATCACTGCGGGATAGAGATTTCTTTGTTCTCTGCTAAGTGTTCTCGGCCGTCGAGTACTTCCTTGCACATCCACGTATTTTCCACATCGGGGAAAAAAACAGTATGCCGCATTGCGAGAACGATTGCGATTCGTGCTTGGTCTATACTCGCGTTTACGCAACTCGCGAACACCGCATATAGAAAAACTCGTCTACAATGACACTGACACAACGCACGCCAGACAGCAACATATGCACACATATGTGCACGCACGCATACACGAGCTAACTACCATGAAATTCCTGGCCTGAAATATCGCGTAACTTCTTACATCTCTGTAATCGAACATAATTTTTGAACAACTACAAAAAATATATATTTATTCATTTGTAATCGGCACTGCTCTTTTTCATTGCATCTCATCTCCTTGAACGAACTTCTTTTACATTCTGACTGACCAAAGTCTAACGAGCATTTCCGCGCAAAAATCAAGTAGTACATATTTGCATTTCTTTTTCTAATAGTAATAATATAATAATATAATATTATATAATAAAATAATAAAAGATATAATAACATAAAACAAAACGTACCGTTTACTAGCAACTGAAGGAAGCCTTAAAACTCTATCCAATGCACTAAGTACAGTTAATCCATCAGGCAATTTCATTGGAAATTTCTGCACCGACACATCATGTAATTTGAAAACCTTGCGTGGCATTTTTCCAAGAATTACCTCTAGTTCTAGATTCACTGGATGCTTACTCTCTCTCTCTCTGCTATCTAAATTCTTATTCTCGTAATTAAGATATTTTGAAATATCGCAATCTTCTTCCTCAGAAACAATAATTTTCCCATTTCCAGTGACAATGCCAACAAAATTGATTGGACATTTTTCACGTGCAGCAATTTTCTTCAGTAAATTACAGTCTTCTGATTTGCATAAAATTGCATCGCTCTCCTGATATTCTGCACCCCAAAGTTCTAACGTGCTTACACTAGGATCCCCAAGATCAAAATTCTTTGTGAAGATCACAGCACCGGCAGGCTCCACTAACTCTTTTAAGACGTTTCCGTTACCACCAGCACCTTGATCGTGGATACTAAGGATTGGATTGTTATCACCCATCTCTGCACATGCACGCACAACGCGATTCAATTTTTGTTCCATCTCGGGATCGCCCCGTTGCACAGCACCGAAGTCTAATTCCATATTATTATCACCCTGCACTTCCATGGAACTTGCTGAACCTCCACCTACACCAATTCTATAAACGGGTCCACCAATTTTGGCTACTTTCATACCTCGTTTTGCTGGAATCTGAAGCAAACATAACAACTTATATTAATTTAAAATTTGGCATTTAGACTGAAAGAATAGTAATTACGTCATTTCAATTCTATATATTGTGGATTTAAAAAATGGATTGCGCTACTTTTTTTGCATGAAATAACAAATATAAATAAAATAAAACAGTCAATGGGTGATAATGGTGCTACTATTTCATAAATGTTTTAAAAACTATAACATTCTTTCAATAAAAGATGTTCCGGCTAATCTTTTAATCATTATCAGTATCGAATTAAGAATGAAACGTGACATAATTTGTCATAAGCACAAATAAAATAAGTATCGTGAGACGATCAGTTGATTGATAATTTACATCAGTGAAATCAATCAATCGATTGACAGCTATCTAATTATTCAGCTATCTAACTAGTATAAGATTGCATGGGAGAGTGGTGGATCGCCTTATGATATTTATTTTATTTGCGCATATGATAAATTGTATCACGTTTTATTCTTAATTCGATACTGATGATGGCTAAAAATTAGTGGAAACGTTTACTATTGAAAGAATATTATAGCTATTAAAACAAATTTATGAACAATAAGTGATAATCATAGATAATCATAGACTCAGGAGATTAAATCTAATGATATATATGATGTATACATATAATTTGAAGAAGAATTTGAAGAAAGTAATAGCGCAATTATTACAGCGTCAATTTTCATTAACTTGTTGTATTTTTATGTTATTTATATTTATTATTTCTTGGGAATTTATTTCTCTGTTGATTTTTAACAGAACTTTTTTTTATTAAAAAGAATAGGAATCCTGTTGTTTCAATCTCATATAGATTAAAATACATTCAAAGAATTATTATACTTTGATTGAATCGAAATATTGAAAAATCAAGAATTTGGACAATGTATGACCACACATGAATATATGTCTATCTATTATATTTCAATCCCTTTTCAGATGCTGGATCCTTACTGCAAGGAAATACTCTAATTAGATTATAGTTTCTACATCGAATCTCTAAATTTTTGGAGTTCTAACACATTTTGGAGTTCTCCCAGATTTAGAAAGTTCAAAAATATTATTATTATAATATAATTCAAAAAAGTTGTGTCATTAATTTAAAATTCATTTTCAAACAAAAAAATCCTTTTTCTAAATAGTTCTGAAAAGATTCTTCTTGTATCCGAAAATTAACTCAGAATTGATGATATACGACTAAATACTTTTGCTATCTTGAACATCCTCCCTCTTTTTGATCTCTTTTTGTCTTAACTTCTCTTATCCACTATCTTTAAACGCATCACAAATTTATCTTTACATGCGTCATATTTCCCACACTTTCCTTAACTTTCTAATTCTTAGTGTTACCTAACTTGTTAATTTATCGTATTATATTTACTGTGCTTTACAGTTAATACAGTCCTTATGGGAAAAAACTGCTAGTGCATAATAATATTGCACAATAGTGTCATGACATTCAATGTCATGATGGTGGCTGCAGTCAGCAGAGAAAACAGCTTTACAACTGTTGTAAAATTCTTTAATGATTGGTCTTGCCCTTAATTCCTCACTGGATCTAAACGATAAACTAATCATTAGATTGACAAGGAAAAAAAAAATTTTTTTTTAATCGGTCTCTCAGTCAAAAATTTCCATTTCATACCAAAAGAACTCCTAAATTTTTATCAAAAAATATTAAGATTTAGAGGTTGCTAATGAACGATTTTCAAATCAAAATGTCGATTTTCCTTAATACACGTTTGATTTGAAAAAAATGGCTTAATCCGGATTTTAAATGTAGTATTGTATGTTTTTTTGGTTGCATCGCTGAACACGATGCAAAAATTCATTTAGCTCTACGATATACACTTTAAGAAATATAATCCTATTAATGTAAAAAAATGATTAAATTTTGAGTTAAAAGTCAATTTCAGCAGAATTTTACGTGTTTAAATGTATCGTTACACCCTTCAAATTATAAATCCGTTCATTCAGAAACAAGAGTTGGAATTTTCCCTGGATCTCTAAAAGTTGCATTTAACTGAATTATAAAACATTTTTAAAGATAGAAAAATTTTTTTACACGTTCTAAAGTATATATAAATGTCGCTTTGTGGTTTTGACATCCTCAAATCAAATGCCTCAATTTAACAATAAAAAACTCTTTATTAGAAAATGAAATGAGTAATACAAAAACATAATACAAAAAAATATAATTTAATTAATTGAAATAAATTACATATTATATATCAAATAAGAACAAAAATAGGAATAGAATTTCAATGGAATCATAATTGATAATCTAAATAATTTGATATATAATTTAATATATTATTTTAATATATTATCAAAAATTTTGATAATAATAAAAATAAATTTTCCAGAGAACATTTACGTATTAAATCTTGCAAATTCTCGCATTAACCCTTCATCACACTTCAAAGAAGCCACACGATTACGGTTACTGTGGGTTAAAATGACCCGAATCTTTAAAGTGTTAAAGTTATCAAATCATTAGTATTAGTTTCAATGATTTCAAAAATTACGTATAATTTCATCCTTTAAGAAAATGGAACAATGGTATTTTAATGGTATTTAAAAAAAAATTTAATTTTAACACTAAAAAAAATCGTAAACGCGTTAAGTTTGAGAAAATGTGCTTTTTTAAAAAATCATAACTTTTTAAATTTATAATATTTTCAAATTTGCAGTTTTAGCCTAGTATTCTTGAGATAATGTACCTTAAAAAAAAAAAAAGGTTACACGCGTTTGAAAAAAAAAATTTATTTTGGAGGTGAAAGATGGTTGTCTTTTAGATGTAAAAAAGATGTTAAATTCTCTCGGGAAAAAGTTATTATTATTGGTTTAAGTTATTATTAATATAAAAATTGCTATTATTATTAATACTATTATTATTGTTAATACTAAAGATAAATATAAGTGAAAAACATAAAATACGAAACATACATAGAAAATGTTACTCTACGCTACAACAATCTCAGCACACAAATAGAATTTGCTCTCTAAATCTGAATCAGTGGATAATCACTGATTCAAAGTCAAATATGTCAAATTTTTTCATAAAACGTATTGTTCCATTTTTTTAAAAGATGGAATTATATACTGTAATTTTTGAAATCATTGAAATTAATACTAATAATTTAGTGACACTGTTAATTAATGAATGAAAAATAATGATATCCTTAATCTATAGCGAATCTTGTTTCAGTATATAAATGCGCATTCAATATATGGTATTGTAAAATTGAAATTACAATGTGCTAGAACATGCAAATTTCGGTATTTGAACTATTGTAACGACAATTTTTGTCACTTTTGCGATGATTTTGAAGGTGATCTTGCGTCCTCCCGGCTCAGAAGAATAACTGTAAAATCCGTGCTAGAAATCCATTCCGATTCGCAACGATGTAATTTATTTTAGTAATACGACTTTTTTTTGTCGGTGTGCGTATTTTTGTACCGGCAATAGATTTTATTCCGCTTGGTTCACGGAAAACTCAAGCAGAACAACAAGTCATTATGATATCAAAATGATGTCAAAATGATCACTAAAAGTCATTTTTATTTATTTCCGATTCATTTTAATGTCATTTTGACGTTATCGTCATTATGTTTATCGTATTTGTTGTTCTGCTTGGGAATATTCGCCTTTCTGGTGTGATTTTTCAGAGGACTGAGATCTGTCGAGATTTAATTGCCTTACCGATGTTAATATCAATTTTATTGTTTCCCGCGGATGCTGATCGAGAGCCTGTAAGACCAGGCCTATCGAGCTAATTTCTGAAAGTCAGTTGTAAATCTGTGTCTCAAATACAATTCTTATTTATTTTCTTATTATTTTCTTATTCTTACTTATTTCTTATCTTTCCTGTCTATAATAACCCACTTCTATCGCGAATTGTAATTGTGCGTAATTATTGTAAAGTAAGCGAAAATTAACGAAAGAATGTATGTTCCCTTATGTCTGACACCCAATTTGTTTTGAGAAAAGCTTTGATATTCTGCAAAAAATCTGGTAAACATCGACATAGGGGACCCATCTCGGATGATCTTGATATATGTTATCGAGATCACGCTGAATGACCTTCAAATGGTTTTAGTTGGTGTTCGTCCTTCGTTAAAAAGTTATTAACAAAAAAATTTTTTTAATAACATTTTATTTCTACTGTACATATACAATAGTATTAAATACTATTTTATACTTTCTTCTACATTTAATAGGTATGTGATAATCTAATACAACCATAGTTAGGTTAAGTGGGTTAAAGTTAGGTTAAAGTTAGGTTATTATATATCCATTAAATGAAAGTATAAAATAGTATTCAATACATGTACATGGTTGGGTTATTCATTAGTAATATGAACGATATTAAAAATGAACGATTGCGATTCATTAATTAGATACAAAAAGATATAGAACAAATAAATATTTTTTAACTTTTAGAGGTGGTTTAAGAGTATATCGATCAAGTCTTAATGATCATCAGCATAATAAGAATATAAACGATGCTAATTATACAATTAAGTAATCTTCTATAGAGTAAATCAATCTAATATTTAAAAGAATAATGTAAGTCAATGCTTTTTATATATTAGTTTTTATATATTAGATTAATATAAACAATGTTACAGAAATTACAAAAGATGTTGAGTCGCACAGAGGAAGGAGATAGGGACATCGAAAAGAATACAATTCGGATAATTGGAAGTGCTCACTCTTTATTTGTATCCATCACAAAAAGGTGTGTGTGTAGAAAATAAAAAAGCGCGCTTAGTGTGGAAAAGACAAGTTAATAGGAAAGGTAAAAAAACATAACATGCGTGATTCAGATAGTATAGAAGGGCAACTCGATGAATCGATACACATGTCGTCATCCCCGGATATTCCTAGCGAGCTGTGGGTTGTTTTTTGCAGTACTACCAATAAAAGATGATAACAAAATTGTTCCAGTATTATTATTCGTTATTTCAAAAATACAGTACAAAAATACAGTAACAAAATTAAATTCACTTATGAAAGGAACTTTTTCACAATATAGATTCCTTGTTACTTAAATCTTTTTGTAATGTATGGTAAATACGAAATTTCCAGATTCCGTATTTTATGACATCAATCTTCGCAAGCATAATTCGAAGTTTTAATATAAATTTGCACAAAGTTTTAAAAAACTGTTTAATGGTAAGAATTATTTTAGACAACGTCTTACATCACAAACATCGTTTATATTCTTATTATACTGATAGCCAACTTGACCAAACATCTACTTTATTATATTAAAATTTTTAAATATACGACTTTTGGCTAAAAAAGACGTCTTGCGTTGTAGCTATATGCTCCTTATCATTTAAATAAATATAATATTTTATATGGACTAGTTCATGCATCGCAATATATAACTTGACGTAATCTTGAATACATAATATTATATTAAAAAATTAAGACTTTTATCATTTATCTTATATATAATACATTTCCATACATTTTTATTACAGCATAGATTTAAAAAATAGATACCACTATTTATTAAAATAACTTATGATCCAGGTAGTAAATCATATCCAAATTTGTCATATTATTTTTAAATATTTAGAATAATTTAATAGTTTCTTCATAATTTTAATATTTTATAATTTTTAATTTTGAAATATCATCCATATATCATTAATTGTAAATTATAAAAATATTTTTCAATTGGGAGTATAAATTAGTTCGGTCCATTCCCTAAAGATGGCTTCAGTTTTGTGAATGGTTCATAGTGACAGCTGATTTTGAGAGTTTCAGAAAGGTTAAACATCTGCTAATAATATTCAGTTTATCGCTTTGAGTTTCACACAAAAACCTTGATTTGTTTGAAATGTCGAATTTTGTGCTAACCAAGCAGCATTTGCGGAAGGTTTTGAGGAGGTTTCTGCTTTAATTGGAAGAAAAGTGCGGCTGAAGTCTATCGAATGCTTGTCGAAGTTTACATTGCTCTAACTGATAAATCATGCAGGGAATGGTTTCGACATTTCAAGGATGGAGATTTCAGCGTTGAAGACAAGGCCTCGCTCTGGACAGTCAAAAAAATTTGAAGAATTAGAGGCATTACTCGAAGAAGATCAGAGTCAAACGTAAGAGAAGTTTGCAGAATCATTGGGGGGTAACAAGCCGTTTCTGTATGACTGAGAGCCATGAGAATGATTCAAAAACAAGGAAATTGGGTGCCTTATGAACTGAAACCGAGAGACGTTGAAAGGCGATTTTTCACTTGCGAATAGTTGATTCAAAGACAACAGAGAAAAGGTTTTTTGCATCGGATTATGACTGGAGATGAGAAATGGATATTCTACGACAACCCCAAGAAGAAAAAATACTACGCTAAGCCCGGTCAATCGTTGCCATCGACCTCAACATCAATACCACGGCCGAACATTCATGGTTCGAAGATCATGCTCTGTATCTGATGGGACCAAAAGGGTCTTGTTTATTATGAGCTGTTGAAACCTGGCGATTTCATTACGGGTATCGGCTACAATTGATTCGTTTGAGCTGTGCATTGCGAGAAAAATGGCCGGAATATGAGCAAAGACATGATAAAGTTATTCTTCTTCATGACAACGCTCGACCTCATATCGCTAGTCGTAAAAAAATATTTGGAAACGCTCAAATGGGATGTTTTACCGCACTCACCGTATTCTCCGGACATTGTTCCTTTTAATTATGGTTGTTCCGAAGAATGCAGCAAGTCACCGGTTGACTTCTTTCGCAGAAATCGAAAATTGGCTCCAAAATTGGATCGCCTCCAAAAACGAGTCATTTTTTTGAGATGGAATTCGAAAATTGCCTGAGATATGGGAAAAAGTAGTAGGCAGCGATGGACAATACTCTAATTGATCTGTTCATTCATTTTGTTTTGAAATAAAAGCATTTTTGAACGGACTGAACTAATTTTTACTCCCAATATATTATTATTTATATTACTATATTACTATTTATATTACTATACAATATATACATACACACACACGCGCGCGCGCGCACATACACATTCAATACAAAATTAAAATATCACTTATCCTGCGTTCCCAAAGTAGGCAAATTTCAAAAAAGTGTAACTTCATCAAAAGTGATCATAAAAATATTTGTAAAAAAGCTTAAAATCTCTATTTTCGAAAATAGTAATTGATATTTTGATTTGATTAATTCTTTACGGAATTGACACAAATGAAAGTACGTTAAAGCTCAAAAATTTTTACTAACTTTACGAAGTCTCATGGCGTAAATTAAAAGTCGCATAAAAATTCGGTTTACAGCATTCGAAAGTGTGAATCTTTACCTTTAATTTACTTTTTTTATTGAGCTCTGTACGATTTTTTTTTATTGAGTTATTCAATCATTATTAGAGAGAACCACTTTTGTTTCAATATTGAATAATTCCGAGAAAAAAATCGTACAGAGCTCAATAAAAAAGCAAATTAAAGATAAAGAGTCACACTTTCGAATGTTGTAAATCGAATTTCTATGCAATTTTCCATTTACGAAGTTGAACTACGTAAAATTTTAAAGAATCACTAAATCTTTGATAAAAAATTTTCGATTTTTTAACTATGATAACTTCGTAAAAAAAATATCATAAAACAATTTTCATACATATTTTAAAGGGCAAAGAAAAAATACTCTATACTTCCAATTCTCAAAATTGATTTTTCTAGAAAATGCTTTACTAGGAAACAGGAAAATTCGATAAGGATTTAAATATAAAAAATTTTGCAAAGTCAAACGGTCCTATGAAGTTGCAAAAAATGTTTTCTGGCTCAAATTAGCATGAGTTGAAGCATGCTTTGTAAAATATATAATAGCTTATTAAAAAATAACATTTTTGACATTTTTATATTTTGAAAAATTTTTTTATAAAAATGTTAAGTGTACCGCCAGCACATTAGCATAACCAAAGGTATTACGAGAAAGTTGTGCGGTTGGACTTGTACCTCGTGTGTATGCGCGCTCGCGTGAATGTCGTGAGTGTGTATGGGTAGGAGGGAGGGGGGTGTTCATTCGTGTTTAAAAACGCGTATTGCCACCTCTTTGCCATATAACTTCTTGCCATCTTGCATATTGATGTATCGACGTATCAAATAAGGGATATCATCATAAAGTCGTCGAAGTGCAACTGTTAGTTCTTCCAAAGTTACAAACTTCGCAATCATCGTCCAAAGATATTTCATAGATATTCGATAGAATTGAAATCTGGACTCATTGATGGGTTGTGATGTTTAATCTGAGAAAGCGAGTGTTTTGTATCGTACGAGGACGAGCATTGTCTTGCAATGAATAAAAATCCTCTTCCAATTCTGTCACGCATTGGAAGCACATGTTGACTTAAAATTTCCTCTACGTCCTGAATTTAATTCTGGTGGCACTATCACTATTTCTGTGCGAAAAAATGATACTCCCACCCATATCATCATTGAGCCACGATGGAAAACTCTAATTCGAGTAACATTTTCTTCATTGTACCGGAAATTGCGGTGACGCCAAACCCGATTACCACGGTCATTTCCGTAAAGACAAAATCGTGAATAGCATGCGACTCCAATGTCTTTATGTCCATTGTACATGAGTTTGTGCATAAATTAAATATTGACGGCGATGATTCAATGTCAGCGCTGGCACTCTCGCATAATTTCTCGATTGTTGGCCAAACTTCCGAAATCTTTGGCGAATTGTATCGACACTCTCTTGATCACATATTATCTCTCTTGAGAATATCACGCAATTCATCGCGTATTTACCGAGCAATTTCTCGGATAACGCGATATGTATCGCATTATCGCCCTGTCTTCTTTCCTCGTCACTTGCCTACGACCTTGTCCTTGTCTACGGAAACTGTGAGTTTCTTGATATCAAGTCAACGTTCGACATTTCAATCGAATCAGGCAAATATCTCGACAAATATGGAAGATACGGAAAAATGTTTCAGACAAAAGTTGTATGATTTAGAGAGGGATATATGATGGAATCATTGATTTGACCTTGGCCGTCGTTTGTAAGTTACGTGAAGATCACCTTCAATTTCTTAAATGAAAACTTTATTTTTCATTGCTCATTCTTGTAGCTTACCTCAAAAGACCTTTCCAAAACACTATAATAAAATATTTGAAATATTTTTCCATATATCTTCCATTTGATAAGATATTTGCCTGGTTCAATTAAAATAACTCACTGTATATAATATAATATTACTATTATATTATATTACTATATTGTTATTAAATATATTATATTATTTTTTTACACATTTTTAATTGTTAGTTAAAAATATTTACTATAATAATGTAACGCCCCGGCATCCTCCATATATAAAAAATATTTTATATATGGAGGAAAGCTCCCTGTTATGAGATAGGCATCTAAAATAGCGGTGTTTCTACTAATCTAATAGACGCTATCTATTGATTCCACTATAAATTTATTGCTTTTAGATTAAAAACTATTTAGTAGAAAATTCATTATTAGATCATGCCTGTAATCATTGTAAAAAAAGATTTTAAAATTTTTGGATGTCTTCAAATTTTATTAGCCTTTAAATATTGTTTATTATTTAATAAATAAATATTTGGCAATAAATTCTTCATATAGTAATAGAATATGATTGTACTAATAGAAAAATACGGGATATGTTGAATTGCTTAATTACAGGAATTAGATTTGATGATCATAAGATATGGAAATCGCAATATGAGATATCCAGAATATTTCTAATATGACATAACCCATACTCCTATGTCATAATAAAAAGGACAATGTCGGAGTGAATAATCGAAATGAATGTCGAGTGCTTATTTCTGCAATGCTTGATTTCAATCTGAAGAATTCTGGATATAATATAATAAAAAGTTCTGGATATATATCGCATATTCATTTTTCGCGCATCCTGACTTGTTTGTATTTAAGAAACATTAAATTTAAGTTTTTTAGTTACAATACTGATATACTTTGCATTTTACTCGATTTTTCGGAACATATTAGGAGCACAATTTTTTGATTTGCTCACTTTTTATATTTCTTTAATTTAAAATGTAAAAAAAAATGTAATTTGAATTAAATTTTATATAACATTATCTTAAAGCTTATTAAATTCCCTTCAAAATGATCTATTATTTTTTTAAATTCTGTCCATAGACTTCTAGCATTTACCCAAAATGAACTCGATATGTTATAATAGTTATAATTTTTTTCTAATTATATAAAATTATATAAAAATACAAATAATTTTATATAATTATATATACCAAGTATGAAATGATGATTTTTTTCCCAAAAAAAAAACACGTTAAATTCGGAAGAATGATAAAAAGAAATTTATTCAAAGTATGCTCCATTGCTAGTTACACATTTTTCCCATCTTTCGGGCAATTTGTGGATACCACGCCAGTAAAAATCTTCCCCTTTTGCTGCGAACTTTCATCGAGCCATTTTTTCACATCTTCGTACGAACCAAAGCGCTGCTCAGCAAGTGCGTGACCCATCGATGCAAACAAGTGGTAATCGGAAGGAGCCAAGTCTGGTGAGTAAGCCGCATGGAGTAGAACTTCCCAGCTGAGTGCTTCCAACATGTCCCGAACTGGTTTTGTCGTATGTGATGGAGCATTGTCATGGAGAAAAATGACCTTGTGTTGCCTCTTTTGATGTTCTGTCGTTTTTTAAGCAGCGAACGGTTCAAATCGATCAATTGTTGTTGATAGCGAGTATTGGTATTAACCGTTTCGCCAGACTTCAATAGCTCATAATAGATCACATTCTTCTGGTCCCATCAAACACAGAGCATCGTCTTCCTATCAAAGCGATTCTTGCGGTCGATGTGGATGGTGCGTCTGGGTCTACCCATGATTTTTGCGCTTGGGATTCTCAAAAAAAATTTTTCATCCCCAGTAACGATACGATGCAAGAATGACTTTCTTCTGTATCGAGCAAAATTTCACATGTATTTTTGCGCCTTTCCATCTGTCTCTCATTCAATTCATGTGGCACCCATCTGCTGACTTTCTGAATCTTTCCCATCTCTCGTAGGCGATTGGAAACAGCTTGTTGACTAACGCTCAATTGCTCTGCGAGTTGTTTTTGTGTTTGTGAATCATCTTCATCCAGCAATGCTTGCAAT
>Ga0157364_1000548_pt1 | contig 26623 bp, 13 predicted proteins | sample AttsexASBM2_FD_111476 | JGI IMG/M metagenome (GOLD analysis project Ga0157364, IMG submission 111476) | Fungus gardens microbial communities from leaf cutter ant in Ribeirão Preto, State of São Paulo, Brazil - Atta sexdens ASBM2 | ecosystem: Host-associated > Fungi > Mycelium > Unclassified ... | reverse complement strand
TAATAACTATTTAAATTTTATGCATGTTAGTTGTATTAAATCACCAGAGAATGAGGGTTCGGGACAAGCGGAGAACACAGGCTTTTGTTCAGTCTATTTTATGGATAATAACGGAAGAAGGAGGAAAAAGATTGAAAAAGAATTCCATAGGAACTAAATATGGGTGGAATTCGGAATAAATACAAGAACGAGGAAGTTGGTCAGATTAATTCCGGATAATTCCGGATTTTATATGAATTGAAGTAATAAGGGCTGATTGATAAAGATCTCCTCGGGAATAGATGCGCGAGAATTGTCTAACGAGTGACAAATGAGTCATTCTCTTGGATGCGGAAATAGGATCTCGGTGAAAGAGAAATTTATATATATATATATACGTCAAGGTGGAATTTACTGCTATTCTGCAAGATTAGGCCTTTGAGGATGACTATCAAAGGTCTGATCTCTGTGATTGTTGATCCAAGAACTTCAAGGGAAGGATTGACCCAGCGATTTAGAAGTTTCGATCGAGTCACTTGACAGTAGTAAAGTAAACGAATAAGATCGTTTATCAAACTGATCCCGGCTAACTAAATCTACTAAAACTACTAAAATCGGTGGAACAATATGTTTGCGGACCGGTAGAGTGTTGGCTTGTATAATTGCGAACCGGAGTTTCGTGCCAGAGATGGAGCTTGACTGACTGATTGTTCGTAAAAGCCTTTTTATATTTGCGAATTAGTAGGGTTCACTAGTAGGGGTTTATTAGGGTTATGTTATTGGTCTAATCCAGGATTAGGATTAAGGGTATCGATTGTGAAATGGGATACTGGGATATGTGTCTAAAACAACTTCCGTCATCGACCGTTTACCGGATGCTTAATAGTTTAGAGACACATGTGTCATTTATTACAGACAACTGCTGTTTCAATTTATAATTCTTAATCTATTTACTTCTTCTGTTTCATCGGGCTAAAATTCGTCTATTCGGCACTTGTTTCAAATATTTAATCCAACAACTTCATCTCGAGTGGATTATTAGTCTTAAAAAGGTGAACATTATTCGGCTTTTAATATTACTCGTCACTATTGTAACTTCTTATGGTAGAAACAAATGGTCTACTGGTGTTACTTGTTAATAACTTTTTATGGTGGATGACGAAAATTCTAATCGAAGAAAAGAACTGTGAAGTCTGGAGGTCGTAACATGACCATCGTGTAGATTCGCCAACAGGATATATTCTTGAGGTGTACCCGTAACATATTCGTAACGCGCGCACTGACCTACCGTTCTGTCCGACGCAAAGAAACTATCCGGCAAGCACGATGACAAACTCTTCACAACATTATGCGATAAACAGCATTACATCATACATTATCGTAATCAGCAGCAGTGTACTCGTCACAGTCTCTGTATCACAAAGGTATACTACAATTCGCGCAATTTCTATAGCTACGCGATTATATAGAAATAAACACAAAATTTAAAACTTTGGCCAAAAATGATTTTGAAAAAAATTTATACACACTTATGAATAACGCGGTATTTGACAAAAATGAAGAACGTGCGCGATCGTGTCGAAAGTTATTAACAAAATGGGAAGGGCAGATACGGTGCTGAAGCAATGATCGCGAAATCAAATTTCCATAGCCGTAACATCTTTTCGGAGAATTTGGTCGCGATAGAACTGCATAAACTCAAGGTGAAGTTTAATAATCCGATATGGATATGTGCATCCTCGACATATCCAAGAGTTTGTACGAATTTCACTACGAGTATATGACACCGTTGTTTCGCGAAAAATGCAAAATTATATGTACCGATACTAATACTCTCATATACCATGTAGTCTACGATATCATGAAACGCGATATAAGTAGATTTGACACGAGCGATTACGCGTACGGTATTTCGCTCGGAAATAAAAAAGTTCTTAGCCTTATGAAAGATGAGAACAACGGTGCCATCATGACCGAATTCGTTGGGCTTAGAGCGAAAATATAAAATTGCGTATAAAAGGAAAAAAGAATACGAAGATAAAGATCGTCAAGAGCAATGTTGTAGCGAGGTCTATAATGTTCGAAGATTACACGCGGTGCTTGAATGATGCAATTGAAATGAAATGCGCAATCGTGCATAAGATCCAAATTGCATGAGTGTACACGAAACAAAAATCAGAAACAAAAATCGCTCCGCATAACGATGAGCTGTATATCATGCCAGGTTCCGACACGTTGCCATTACCGATGTAAATAAAACACATTTGTATTGCATAATATGTTTAATATGTATATAACATGTATAATATGTATAATGTAATATGTATAATATGTGTAACATCCGGCTGTTAAAAACTGATGTCAAACCGATTTCAGAGTATATATTGTAGCCAGGAATTGCACGGCTTGTACTTGCACAGCTGATCGAGCCGCGAGCATGATCCCCTCATCACAAATCACGCGCCAACCGCGTTATTATCACTCTTGCCATTATAACTATTTTAAATAAGTTGTTTAAGGAAAAGAAACTACATTAATTTCAAAAAATTTTAATAAGGTAGAAAGAAGACTCTCCTTCTTTAACCGCCAAATAGTAAAAATTAAAGACAATTATTTATTATAAAAGTCACGGAGGTTGTTCTCAGTTTTCCGCGATTTTAGAGCGGACGCGATGAGTCGGCGCGCGTTGTCAATCCCAGCTTGGTGACGGTGACGAAAGACGGAAGAACTACGTGAACACACTAAAAATTTGATCGTCTTTAAAGAAGAATCACACAAGAAAAGAGACCACCCAGTGTACTGCAGCGAAATCAAAATTTACTGTTTGATGATAACGATAAATAATATGCCCGAAAGACTGTGATATGACTCGGAAAGAGTGCCACCGGCTGTGAAATGCTGGGCGGCAGGAGCCAGCACCGTTGATCTTAAGATGATTTTGCATTGACTCTATCTCAAGAAAAAGGGCTTCGAGAATCGGATGAAACCTTTTTCAGCGGTCCCGACAACTATATCTTCCTCAAACTCAGAGAGAAAAATCACACTGAGAGCCGCGGAAACGCGGTTTTTATATTAATCGCCCTTGATTACTCCAATTTGGATTGGTGGAATAGGTTTTTTCGTTAACTAGTAATAGGATTTTTCTTTGCTCTCGGATTAGTCAAGATCTTGGGGGAAGAAAGGATGTTGACCGGAGTCTGTAGTGTGGAAAAGTGTTCTCTTAAATTTTATGACCTTAAAATTTATGGGAAAACGCTCGTGCAGTGTGTCAAGAAAGCGCAGGTGCAGACCACCCAGAATCTACTCCTGAACGTCGCGTATCGTTTCTTAGATTTTGATCACGGACTCGTGAGAATCGTTCACGACTTGACCGTTAAAAAGAATCTTGGCGCCGCCAAGTTTTACGCTTCCAATGATATATTTATTATTATTTTAATCGCAGTGTCCGAGGAGCACAAACTGGTCCTTTTGGACCCGCCACTCGTGCACCGAGTTTATTTCAGAGCAACATTTGTGAGCAGATACTGGATTCTTTGTTTTAGTTTTTAGTGTGGGAAAAGAAAATTTTTAGTCTTCTCTAAACTATAATACTTAACTTGTGCGTTATTCGCAGCTGTCTTTTTATTTCGACGAATTCCAAATCTCTATAAAAGAAAAGAGCCATGGGAGTCCGCTGAAAATATTAATAAATTGCGAGAATTCATTAGGATACATAAGAACCCCTTACCGTGTGACAAGAAGTTGAATGTTGTTTATAAGATTCGTATAAGAGTTGCGACGCGAGTATGGGACAGACGTGTAGACAACTGAAGTCAAGTATCATGGAGCATAAGAACCATATCCGAACACGTCTACTCGTAATGTTATAATGGAGCATCGATTACAAGAAGACCATGATTTCGAGTGTGACAACGTTATAATATTGGACAACGAACCTCACTACAGGAAGAGATTGATTTCGGAGATGATATTCATCAAGAGATGCATGGACTCAATTTGTAGATGAATATGAAGGGGGTTCTTAAGGTCTACCTCTCGATTATAGACAAACTATAAAAGATCGAGTTGTTGTTGCACCTAATTAGTCAGCATCGCTCATGAGACACAATAATGAGTCTTTCAGGCATGATTTTTGATTACTTTCTAACTCATTGAATTGAATTAGCGTTTTAATGTTAAATTTTTCCATTTGTAATCTCGAATAATATTAGCTAAAACTAAAAGTGAGTCACTGTGTCTGATACTGACTGGCCAACATATCAAGAACCAGTTTTTTGATAAATTAGTTTTTTATATTCTCTATTTCAATATTTCTTTATTTTCGTTCATTTTTTTTTCTTTCACTCTTTTTAGATTTAATTCTGACATTTAAATTCTCGAAGTAAGGAAGTTCACAATGACAGGATAATTATAATTTATTTTTATTCACAGTTTATTTATGTTAATTTGTGTTGTCTCTGAGGAGATCTCAAAAGTGAACCGAAACAGCGCGTTTAGTAGAATAAAGAAGTTTTACGCCTTAAATGTATTATTTGCGCGACGTCTTCTGATTCCTTCTGATTCCTAGTGCCCTTGTCCTTTCTAATTTCTTTTGATTTGTAAGGAGTCTTTGTTAGTTTGATTTGTTATACGAATTTAAATTAAATTCTTATTATAGTTTATGATAGGCCGAATATTTTCGTTATTTTCTATTCATAGTGATTAGATGACTTGTTTCTGAGAAAAAAAACCATAAAGTAGTCGTTTCTCAAGTTTAGACATTTTTTATCTCAAAAACTATTGATTTAAACAAAAAAAGGCTAGGGGACAAAAAATATCCATTTATTATCCAATTGTTCCAATTAAGACAGAATTTTTTTAGAACTTTTATTCAAAGTTTACATTTTTTAAAATTACATTTTTTAAAATTATTTATAACTATTCAACGACAACTTAGAATTAGATTTAGATACTTAATACGAAAGATTAGTTAGTTAGAAAATGTGTACGTATGTGTGAATGCGATATTGATGTAGTAATACATAAAGATATGTCGATGTGTCACATTTTATCGATAAAACAGCGATTTTATTAGAGTTTAGACTTTAGGATTTCTTTAACGGCCGTAAAAACATGTATAAAAAAATACGTGTCTCTTATTTTGATTTAGACTACAATATTTCAAAGCTTATTAAAATCGAAGTATAACACTTAAATAAGTTTACTTGGGAGTACGCACCAGTTCTGTCAAAAAACACTACTAAATAATTATTTAATTCATAATTATTTAATTCAAATAATTATTTAATTCATAAATAAATAATTTTTTAAATAATATAATATAGGCTTATTAAAAATTAACTCAGGATAATGTGTGAATAACAATATTATTGTAAACAATCTAAAAACATACAGACGATCTCTATCGTTCTTCTCAATGTTAAAAAAATAAATTTAAATGTTACCGATAACTACGCAAGATGTTTAATATATAAAAAGATGTTAGAATGTATTCGCATGTTAGAAAGAATAATTATGACCTAGATTCAATCAATTTCCCATCGGAATTTGTTATTCTATTCCAAAAGTCACATAATCGTGAAGTCTATAATACCATAAGCTTTTTTTTAAATTTACAATAGGTTGATCCAGTGAAATTAATATAATAAAGATGCATACATCCTTTATATTTTTTTTTTGCAACTGCTGATTAACATTTGAACGTCCAAATTAATTTTTAAAAATTATATATAAATTGAATACTGAAAGTAACTATATAATACAGAAATATCAAAAAGGTCTTAATACTGTCGAACTCTGAGATGTAATGCTAGTTTGATAGGTTGTTCATCTATCGAATGTTCTAGCATTACTCAATTTATGTATTGTTTTTTTAATTAATTTGGACATTCGAATGTTAATTAGCAATTGCAAAAAGAAGTAATAAAAAAGAAAAACTGTATGCATCTTTATTAATTTCACTGGACTAACCTATTGTAAATTTGAGAATAGTATGCCTGATGAATACAAAAATTTATAATTGAACTCCAAATTGTATTATTCAAAATTTTCACATAAAAAAAATGTAATTATATATTCATTCAAAATTTTGAGTTTTCAAAAAATATTCATTCACAAAAAAACATGAACATTTAATGAGTATTTATATTTATTCAAATAAAATATAAATTGAAAAAAAGCTCCAATAAACAATCCTCTTAACTATAACCGATATTTTGACTTTAAGTAAAAAAAATTAATTTTACTTATTTTTGTCATTGTAATATTCAGATTTTTATAAAGAAAACTTAGAAATTTTGAAAAGATACATATTTTTTATTTATAAATCTATTTATTTGATAGAGCGCCACATGTATGCATATTTCGATATAATTCCGGTTATATAACAGTAATGTTACGAGTATAAATATTTTATAGAGTATCTTGGGTGCGATGTTTATTATGATCTGTGGACATTAAATTCCGAGATATATTATTTATTCTCAATAAAAATGTTTTTGTTTTATGATATAGGTTAAACAAGGACGTCCAAGCCGTATAAGTTGTAGATTAAGCATACGGTATAATCATAGTCATTGTTTTTATAGATTTCTGTTTTCTCTTGTAGGTTTGCAAGTTATGTGCAGATACAGAGTAAAAGTGAATACGAAATGAAAATATTCGCGTAATTATATTTAAAAAATATTCATTCAAATGGAATGAAAAAATATTTATTCGTTTCTTAACGAATAAAAAAGAAATGTATTCGAATGAGTATTTTCATTCATTTTTTATTCGTTTATTCGAATATTAAGTGTATTCATCGAACACATTATTTGAGAAGAAGCTTACAGTATTATAGATTTCATATGATTGTGTCACTTTTGGAATAGACTAACAACAAGTTCCGATGGGAAGCTAATTGAAAAATCTAGACCATATCTTGCCATGATTATTCTTTCCAACATGCGAATGCATTTTTTATATATTGAACATCTTGCGTAGTTATAAATTTAAATTTATTTTTTAACATTGAGAAGGACCCGATAAGAGTCGAAACGTCTATACGTTTTTAGATTGCTTACAATAATATTGTTATTTACACATTATCCTGAGTTGGCCCTATATTATATTGTTTAATTTCTTTAATTATTGGAACCGTTATTATTTATTAAATTTCAAATAATTTTTTGATCATATCTTAATGCTTTTATAAACAGAATAATCAGATGAATCAATTGGTAGAACGAAAATACATAGTTGCTTACTTAAAAAATTATCCATTTTATACATATTCTTTTTAAAGCAACTATGAGTTTTCTTTCCACCTTCTTTGATAATGAAAATCTTTGATTTTCATTATTCTATTCATAAAAGTATTAAGGTACGATTACTAAAAAATTAATAGTTTACGAGTTATTTAATGTTTTATATTCAATATACATGTGTGCCACAATAAAGTATATAATATTTCATAAATTATTGATTTTTTTATATCTTTATCTTAATATTTTTATATGCAGATTAATTAGAGAAATCATATTATCTAAAAAAATAATTCCACTTAAAAAAGTGGAGGTGATCTTCATGTATTTTTGACGCTTTCATCTAGAAAAAAAACAACGTGACCAAATTACGTCTCCCTCGAAGCCAACAACTTTTGTTTGAAACTTTTCTTTCTATTTTTAAAAGCAGATGAATTATTTAGATGGCCTGTTTTAGATGTCTCATTCTGTATATTTATATGGATGAAACCGGCCATCCGAATAACATTCACAATTTTGGAGATAGAAAAACATGTTTTAGATGAAAGTGGAATGGTTTCAAGAGAATCGTATTTTGGTCATGTTGTCTTTCTTCTAAATGAGAACATCAGAAAAATATGAAGGTCATCTCCACTTTTTTAAATAGAATTGTATAATTTTTTTACATAATTTTTTACATATGATTCCTCTAATTATTCTGCATATAAAAGTAACGAACTTTTTCCCATACCTAATATTAGGATAGAGATATCAAAAAACCAATTTACGAGATATTTTATACTTTGTTGTGACACATATTGATATAAAATATTAAATATATAATTCGTAAACTATTAATTTTTTTATCATACCTTAATATTTTTGTGAACAGAATAATGAGATAAATCAATTGGTGAAAAGAAAACACATTGCTTTAAAAATATATATGCAAAATGGATAATTTTTTAAATTAGCAACTATGTGTTTTCTTTCCATCAATTAATTCATCTTATTATTCTATTCATAAAGATATTAAGATTATCGAAAAATTAATAGTTTATTTATATAACATTTCATGTCAATATATGCCATAAGGTATAAAATATGACAAAAACTATTGGATTTTTGACTTTACTTTAATATTTTTATTTATATTCAAAATAATTAGAGGAATTATATTGTGTAAAAAAATCATACAACTCCATTTAAAAAAATGGAGGATATTCTTGAAATTTCCACAAATATGACCTTGAAACATTTTACACCATAATATATGTCTTTTAAATCGAATAACTATCTCCTTTAGTATTTTCTCGTATCATTAAAAACAATGGAGATATTTCAAGTAATCAAGTTGGAGGGAACACCCTATAAATGTTTTCAACAAAAAATATCATGCTTTAAGTAAATTGTGTTTAGAGTTATTGAAATAGAATGTTTCCATAGAACAGAAGTGGAAATTGGTATTACACATATTCAACTTTTATTTTTTATAGGTTCAGTCATTTGAATACTTTTTGAAAAATATCAGAAATTTTAGAACTTATGATATTAAACTTATAACTCTAAAAAATTCTAGAGCATACGCATCATAACTTTATCAATTATAAAGTTTAACACTTGTAAGCATTTGATTTATATGTAATATTATATTTATAACTATTGTAATATGCATAGTAATTTATAGTATTACACAATGCGTAGATATGCATAGTCCGATTTTTACTCAAATCTTTTATTGCATATTATTTTACTCATTAACTGATGATATCATATTGATTAAGCAATTGAATATCATAATTCACAAAATTTAATTGACAAACACTAATTGGAAACGATGTTAATAGATGTATAATACAATATTACAGTTATTAAACAAAAAAAATTAGATTTCTAATAATTTAATATATAATAATATTAATTTGATTATATAATAATATTAATTAAAACATAATTATAAATTTTATTTTCTTATTGTGTAAAATTTATCGAATATTTTGTAGGTATTTGTTAAAAGAATATATCTTCTAATTTTTCAGACAATGTACGATTAAATTAACTTTTTTAAAAATACAGACTTTTTATTCTTTCTCTTCCTTCAACATTTTAAAAATTTTGCAGATATTTTATCATAATATATTTATTAATAAAACATATAAAAATTTTGATCAACAAACTAATGTAGCAATTGCATCGTCATTACTCCTATAATCTTGTAATCAAACATGAAATATTAGAATTCGTTATAAATAGCAGAAATATAAATATAACAATAGAAAAAGCTATAAATAGCAATAAAACGAAACAACAGGAATCAGCTTTACGAACACACGCGGGACACACATATTGTTACGTGACATTCGCGAATTGGTCGGATGGACTTGAAAATAATATAACGATTCTTAATAATTCTTTCCATTTCAACATTGTTTCTCATAAGGTATTTTCTTTTCAAATAAAGGAGTAAACAGACTATCATATTGATTTTAATTCTATGAAATAAATAATCGATATTTAATAGAACGGAATATATAAGCGGCATTCCATGCCAAGCCAGCCACCTATTTTGCGAAGTTTCATGGATTTCGTTCATACATTGCTTGAACTTAAACAGTTCAATAAATAAAGACCCTATGCCGAATAATAGACCCGTAGACTAACTTGTTGCCGAACTAGAGTCAATTTTTGGGCTTTCTCATCGTAGCGCTCTTTTAGCTTGTTGTTAGTATGTATGAAAGGCAAGTTTGAAAATGATATATGGACATTTTTTTATAGAAAATTTAATGCTCTATCAATATAAAAATATTCTTTTTTCGATCAGATTGTTTTTGATGATTTCTGTCTGTTTTTAAATTTTCAAAAACGGCATGATTGAAAGGCCAGTCTCGATTTTTATTTAATATATCTCAAAATGTAATCCTAAATCTCTATCTAATCTTTGTTATTTTAAAAGAACATAATGAGACACGCGTTTGTTTGGGAGTAAGAGCTCGGAAAGTGAGGCAATATCGCTTCGTCACTTTGTTGGCGCGCCCAGCACAAGTCGCTGTTAGGCCCTGATGACATTTCTACACATGAGTGAAAAACAATTGCTCTCTGCGTTTAACAGAGTTGAGACTGTCTTTAAACAATGCCTTAATGCCTTAAAATTAAAATTGTTTTTTTTTAGTTTTTAATTTTTATTCTTTTTGTTATTTTTATCAGTTTTGTTGTTTTTATATTTTTGTATTTTTGTTATTTTTTATTGTTTTTATTTTAATTTTTTATTTATTATTTCCTGAAATATTTTTATATTTTATCATTTATTTTCGGGGGAAAATGATTTGAACAGTGTCAAGATGTTAGAATATTTCTTAATCGGTAGATCTTTTCTCTAGAAAGCCGAATAAAAGTGGTACTTTTGTGTTGATGATTTTAGCCGCGAAATATCTGACTGCCAGCTTCTATTTAGCAGCTTCATGTTTTTGGATATGAAAAAGCAGCCAGATTTTCCACGGCTAAAACGTGCCATCAACACAAAAGTACCACTATTTTATTCTGCTTTCTGAAGACAAAGAACTGTCTATTAAGAAATAGTTATAGCAATGAGCGGAAACATCAGCAGCGAAAGCGGATTAATCAACGACGCGTTTTAAACAGCATTTATCTATCGGAGCATGTGTCAAATAATCCGACAATGCAGTCAAGCGCAATATTGCACATGCTGTAACCCGCTAGAGAAATGACATGCAACTGCTGCATCTTGCGAAGAAAATTAAATGATACGTGATCCGCAGGATCACATATATTTTAAATCGAGATTTCGCAGCCTTCTAGAAAACAAATCGTTTTTTTCCAGGTATGAGAGCAAATAAGCAAGAGAGAGGTAAGCGGTTCTCCGCTGGTTCTCGTCGTTAAGTTGTATAAATCTGACGCGCTCGGAATAAAGACTTTGATTTGAGATTAAGTTGAGTCGATCATTGGCACTGACAACAACCTGTTTGAATAATCACCAAAGTGATGATTATTATATATCCGACGAGCGTATAAACTGATATTTTTTTTCTTTTTACAGACATCGAACTTTAGACGGCCAAACCGCGAGCAACGAATCAAAAAAGTGCGCGAGTGCAAATGGCCTTGAATAGTGAAGCAATGGTGATCATGACGAAAATGCGGCCCTGATGTCGGAACAGCAATGGGCGCAGCTCATGCAACAACGCCAGCAACTCGAACAGAAGAAACGCGAATTGGGGCAGCAGAGACGTAATTGTGCGTAGGGACTGTCATCGTCGAGGTCGCAGATAAGAGCAGAACAATCAAGTTTTTTTCACGTCCGGTGCAGAAGTGAGCCATATAGATATGCGAATGCCAAAATTTACTCTCTCAGAATTCTGATTCAGCATCGTGGATTGGAATTTTTTAACCGCCGGCATTACGGTCGATGCGACCAAATTCAGATACGCGTTAATAGCAGTCGATCTGCGATGTCTCACACAGCATGTAATATTACGTAAATACACTGAAATATTACATTGCAATATAACACAATGTAACATTGCAATAATTTTATTGAGATTTTACAATATGATATCATTCTGCAATATTACCACAATATCGTCCAAATATTGCAATATATAACGTTGAAATACTACTACAATATCATTCAATGATTGCAATGTGATAAATTGCACTGTAATATTACAGTAATATTGTTCAATTATTACATTGCAGTTTATCGCATTGCAATATTACTGCAAAATATTACAATAATTTTATCGCAGTGTCCTCTTTGTAAGATATAAATAATACTATGTTTTGATTTATTAGTGAATAAATATTAAATATTACATTCAAATAATTAGGAATATAGATTGAACATAACTCACAATGGATACAAATAAACTGCAATAAACTTGTGTCTTATATCTTATTTGTATACATTGCAGTTATATTTAACATTCATTTACAATCTTTTTATTTCTCCAATAGTTAATATTTTCCTCCTGTTTTTAATCCTTTTTATTATACACAGGACTGAATATATCATATTAATGTGTACATATAATATATATATATATTTATATATATATACAATATATGATTGTTCATTGTCTAGAATTCTTACATCATTCCAATTAAAGTTATGATTGTGAATTACACGGGTAATGGAAAGTAAGCCCTTTTTTTATTGATATTTTACGGTTCTGCAATTCTAGTTTGTAATTTCCTTTTCGTTTGTCTCACGTATCATGGCCTCACAATCATTATAATTTCAATAGTACAGCAATATCGCAATTTTTATAACATTATTGAAATATTGCTGCAATATTTCGTACTGATGAAGTAAGTATACGGATCCAGTCACAAGAGGGATTCGTAAAAAGAAAACGTCCAGTAGTTCTATAAGAAGGAAAATCGAGTTGGCATGTCTCCTGGAGATTACCAATCTTTTTTGGAAGTGCTTTCTAAATGTTTTTTTATCATAACTTTATCATATGTATTTTAGAGTGTAATATTAAGCAATAATACTTTAACAATTAGTAAAACTGCATTAATATTTATTGTAATATATCATAATGTTGCAGCAAATAATATTGCAGAAATATCGCAGAAATATTTCTGCAATGATTTTTTTGCGGACATTTATTATTGCAATATTTATACTATATAATATTACTATAATTTTACTACAGTATATAAAAATACTACTCTATCATAATATTGCAAAAAATTAGCACAATATATAGAAATATTGTCTAATATTACAGTAACATTACAGAAATGTAACAATATTTCTGCGATGAATTTGTCGCGGATTTAATATTGCAGCGATATTTACAATATTACTGACAATTTTTACAATATTACTGACACATTATGCAATATTACATCAAATTGGTAATATCACTGCAAGATTACTACAATATTACATGCTGTGTGGGACACAATGAAACTGCGCGATATAATTGCGCCTACAAGATGATATAATGCGCCACTCGCGGAGCGCGCAAGGTCGAGTTCATTAATCTCTCTCTCTCTCAGGAGCATAAAACTTATAGGTTCCCGGAACACGAAGAAATCGGAGACAGAAAATCGTTTCAATGTTTGCATCATCTCCGAGGATTAGCCAGAAACGTGATCGGAGACAAAGTATTGCGTACAATTTAACTGATCCAGTTACCCGTGTATATATAGCCGCACCTAGTGACGCGAACGGAGGACATTGTCGATTAGTTGGCAGACATCGCGATAGTGGAGGTTACTCGAGCGCCTGTCTTTCAGGTCGCGGAGACTACGCGACCTCCGCTATCGCAAACTGAGAACGTCATGGAGAAACGCTAATTGAGAAGGCCAGATTTAATTTGCAATTAGCGCAAATGCGAGTTACAACAAGAGATAACTGAATAATTGTTGGCTTTCGGGTATCGATCGAGTCGATTTGTGAATCGGGACATGGCAGATGGCCCGGACGAGCCTGGCGCGCGCGTTCGCGATTGCGTTTGCGGAACCACAGTCACACGTTGGATGAAATATGCTGATATCACTGATGATTCGATGCTGACAAGATGCGAGCCTCTGTGTTCGATGCAGCAGTGGAGAAACGCGCTAATCTATCGTTAGTGGATGATATAGGTCATTTGAGGCGTTGCCTTTTTGTCACAGACAAGAGCACAAACTTCGACAGGAGCTGAGCTATGCATCTACTCGAGGAGGATGATCTTCCCGCGGATTACATCAAAGATTGACGTATGAATTGTCAGCGGCATGAGTCGCTCATTTATACCTACGGAACGGAGACGATAATTTTAAATCTTGGATGGCAATCATTCGTATGGCGCTTCGTAATAGCAAACACAGCCTATCATTGGATTTTCTAGAACATTACGGTTTATTGGTCGATTTAAAAAATAGTTGATTCATGAATCAACTGTCGAACCTGGCGCACGGTGCAGAGTGCCTAACGTAAAGATAATTAATAAAGAAACCATACCACGAATTGCTCATGCGTTATCCAGAAGTCACGAGGTCGAAGAGACACTCGGGTGAAATAAAGCACAATACGTGGCATTACATTACAGACACCTCCTAGACTTCCTGTAGTATGCCAGCTGCGGAGATTGACACCCGAACGTCTGACATTCACAAAAAAAGAATTTGAAAAAATGGTAGAAACTGGAATTGCGAGACCATCGAGAAATTGTTAGGGATCATCCTTGCACTTGATGCAGAAGAAGAATAAGGAATGGCGACCTTGCGGCAACTATGGCGCATTAAATGCACGCACAATCTTAGATCGTTATCCGGTGAGACATATACAAAGTTTCGTGCAATATCTTCAATGGAAAAAAAATTTTACTATCGACTTAATGCAGACATACTATCAGACCCGGTAACAGAGGCAGATATCCCGAAAACCGCGATCATTATGCCATTCAGAATGTTTGAGTTTCTATTTATGTCGTTCGGGATACGCAACGTGGCGCAGACATTTCAGCATTTTATTAATGAAGTTCTGGACGATCTCGAGTTTTGTTTCGCATACGTCGACGACATCGCATCGTCGGCGGAGGAACATTTAAAATATTTGCCAATTTTTTCGAGCGACTACAAGTATACAAGGATCATAATCAACCTGGTGGAAGTGTGTATTCGGGCAGCCAGAGATCGAATTCTTCGGCTATTTAGTAATCGGCGTAGGGGCTCGGCCATGCGCGTGCAAGCAATCCGCGAGTATCCGATTCTAAGGACAGCTAAGGATTTGCGACGTTATCTTGGAATACTGAATTTTTACTGAGGTTCTTGCCGGGGACCGCAGAGATGTTGACGCCGCTGAATGACCTGCTCCAAAATAATACGAGGGGGAAAGCATCGATGTAGACACTTTAAGCGGGACAAGTGTTTGAAACGTCGAAAAAGAGCCTAGCTCAGGCGGCCTTGCTGGCGCACCCAAGAGCCAATACGGCTTTGTTCGCGGATGCCTCTGATCGTAGCGTTGGAGCCGCATTACAACAACGGAAATGGCGACAGCGAGAGCCGTTAGCTTTTTTTTTTCAAAGAGCCCAACGCAAGTACAACGCGTTCGATTAAAAATTGTTGGCGATATATCTGGCCGTTAAGTACTTTCGGCATTTGAAGGCGCGAAAGTTCATGATATTAACGGATTATTAAACCACTCCTGCTTGCGTTTTAACAAAAACCAGAGAAGTATACGCCACGCCAGTTCCAACACTTGGATTTTATCGGATAATTCACGACATCAGACATGTGGCTAGCGAGGAGAATCAGATAGCGGACGCTTTATCCAGGATCGAGGAAGTTCAGTTTCCGATGAACTTTGCGCCGCTGGCAGCGTAGCAAGAGGACGACGAGGAGTTGAAAGCGTCCAAAAATCCGATTTATAATTAGAGAAGAAATTCGGGGTACAGGAGTTGCGGTTTACTGTAACACGGCAACATTAACGCCATAATCTTTCCTGATAAAGCCATTTCGATGAACTACTTTTGATTACTCCATAACTTGGTATCCAGAGATCCAAGCGATAGTCAAACTAACAGCACAACACTATGTCTGGCCATTCATGAAGGATTGTCGCAGCTAGGCGCGGACATACGGACCATGCCCAGGGAGCAAAAATCACACGATATGGCATTAAGGGGAGAATTTGCTGTACTTTCTTATAGATTCGAGCACGTGCATGTCGACATTATCGTAATGCTGTTTCAGACAGAAAGCAATATTGCTTGACGTACATCGATCGTTTTTCACAATGGTCAGAAATATTCTCGCTAGAGAATCAGGAGGCGGAAACGAAGGCCTTTTATAGATATAGATGGATTACCCATTTCAGGAGGCCGCTCCGGATTACTCAAACCGCGGCAGATCGAATCACAACTATTCAAACAGCTGAAAGAGTTAACAGGTACGACGTATCTAAAGATCACCGCATATCAGCGGTTAAATATCATGGAACAGAGATGTCTTCGATCGTTCTGTTGGGAATACATATGGCTTGGAAGGAGGACATGTAGGCAATGCGGCGGTCAATCTTGTCTATGAAGAAATATTAAGATTGCCAAGGCAGATCTTAACCAATAACAACAACCAAAAAATGAACAGCGCTGCCGAATTCGTCAAGAATTTGCGATGCCACTTCGATGACCTTCATTGTACGAAACTGACTGACATTGTATGAAATTAGCATACATCGTTTCAAAGTCAATGGAGAACAATCAGCAGATACAGCCAAGCAGAAAAATTGGAGCACCGGACGAAGGTGGCAAAACAAAAGACAACAGCACGAAGCGAATAGAGAACGCATTATCTCCTCAGGAACGAGCAGTGATAAAGACGAAATCGGGCAGGAGAGTCTGTTTCTCGGATCACCTTCAAATCGAGAGAAAATAGAATCATACAGTTTTTTTTGTATACATTACATTTGTATTACATTTAAAATTATTATCAAGTATTTTTGTTTTTCGCGCTACTCGAAATCTAACGGTAGATCAGTTAGTCAATTTCCTTTCCAATAGTCATTTTATCTTATTTTGTTTTATTTTATTTCGTTTCGTGTCATATTCTTTGTTTATACCATGTTGAAACATTTCGAAAGAAAGGAAAAAACACAAGATTGACAACTAAGCAGGAATCACTCTACATATAATATTTATCGCGTTGTAGGCACAATACTGGCAGGGTGATACTGTGGCGGTTATATCGCTATTACTTCAACTGAAAATGCATTTCGCAAAGATATAATTTTCATCCGAAGAATATCGCGTTTTCGGAATCACGAGAGAATACACACGAATATCGAAGACCTGCGAAGAAAAAAAGAGAAATAAATAAGATGATTATATCAACTAGTAAACACCGACAGCGAAAGCAAGTAATCAGCGACGCGTTTTAAACCACATTTATCTGTCGGAGCACATGTCAAATAATCCGAAAATTCAATCGAGCGCAATACTGCACATGCAAACCCGCTAGAGAAATAAGATGCAACCGCTGCGTCTCGCGAAGAAAACTAAACCGCAAAATCACGTATATTTTAAATCAAGATTTTGAACTTTCTAGAAAAACGAATCGTTTTCTCAGAATAAGCAATCGAGAGAGATAAGCGATGTTTTTCGGTTCTCGTCACGTTAAGTTATATAAATCTGACGCGCTCAGAATAAAAACTTTGATTCGAGATTAAAAATTCGAAAATAAAGACTTTGAGTCGATCATTGACTGACCATAACCGTAACCATATCACTCCGAATCTCGTAATAACTACCAAATAATTATTTTAATTTGCCGAATATTAAATATTAGTTTGACATTAAGATGTTTAAATGTATATGGTACGTTATTTCCTTTATATATATATATATAACGTCATTTTGAAGGAAATATTATGAAACAAGATTCTAGAAAATGAAGATTTACCATTCTAGAAAATAAAGACTATGAAAAAGGCAGCCAATCCGCGGCAAGGACACTCATTGTTCGGATACGAAAGACACACTAATTATCAATTAATTAATCAAGATATACAGAGTGCCCTATTTTAATGTTCCCCCCAAATAACTTTTTTATTTTCGATATTAGAAAAAAATTTTAGACGGAAGTTATATGGCTTTAAGGAGGACATAAGACAATGTTATTAGATTGACCTAGAATAATTGCTTGAAGGTTACCTTCAATTTCTTAAATGAAACTCCCTACTTTTTATTGTACATTTTTGTAGCATTACACAAGATGTCCGACGAGATGTCCAACAGATGATGACGACTAAAACCTCTTAAATATTATATAAATTAATAGAATGGCTCAATTGAAATAAATCAAATATAAGTAATCACGAGGGCTACGAGCTAATTAAAATTAATAATATTTAATATTTAAAACTAAACTAAACTAGTAAAAAGTACAAACGTTTCGATGCCGATTGGATCATTCTCAATGTTAAAATAATGTTACAATAGAAGTCGGATTCTCATATTACAAAAACAATGTTCTATACGTTATATGAAATAAATTTAAAAAATGTAGATACGTATCAAATGCTTATTCTCTTCCTCTTAAATATTGTTCAGAATCATGTCTTGAATAACATTTATTAAGATCAAAGTCATTGGAAATTGTTTCTCTTACTTTCATTTTTACATAAAAATGAATTCTTGGTGTAAAAATGAAAATACAAAAAACAATCTCTAATGACCTTGATCTTAACGAATATTATTTAGGTTATCCTGAACAATTTTTAAGAGATTTTAGTCATCAAGAGGTTTAGTCATGGACATTTTGGATAATGCTAATGCCAGCGAATGTAACTTGCAAGCCTTGTAACTCGAAAAGGACTTAATGAAAATGAATTTAGTTATAGTTATAGTATAATTTTGGAAAACTATCGAGATGATCTACAAGAATGTACAAAAAAAGAAGGATGATCTATTTAAGAAATTGAAAGTAACCTTCAAGCAACTATTCAAAATCAAACTAATGATCATCTTATATCCTCCTTAAAACCATACAACTTTTGTTTGAAACATTTTTTTTTAAATCAAAAATAAAAAAGTTATTTGGGGGTGGGATATTAAAATGAGAAACTCTGTATATTAAAATCTAAGTGATAATATCATTTTTATTTAACTCTAATGATATGTATCTTATTCATATAAAAGATTTGATTTATAACAACTAGCGTCAAATTAAATTCCTCAAAATTTTATATATTATTCGTATAAAAAGTTATCTTTCTAAAAAAAGGTAAAAAAGGTAAAGACTATACGAATGCTTCTCGAATAAAATCTTAGTGATACGTATCTTTTTATTATTCCAACTCAAGTAGTAGCAGTTTTAATTCTTTTCTAACAATATTCTTATTGAAGATTTTCTTATTCAACTTAAGTAATAGCAGTCTTAATTCTCTGTTAAAAATTATTACTCTTTGAAAAAATTAATGTACGAAATTAAAAATTGAAACATAAATGAAATAATCTTAAGTAATCAAGTTAAATTCTATCAAATAAATAGTATATAAAAGACAAATGATACTATCTTTGTTATTTACTTAACTTTAATTGTATGTAATTGTAACTTAATTCATTTGTATAAAAGATTTGAAATCGGCAATTGGCGCCAAGTTAAATTCCACAAAATTTTACGTATCATTCATATAAAAGATTTGATATCAACAATTAACGCGAAATTAAATCCCATACAAAATTAAATAAATAATATTGATATGTATCATTCATATTTAAGATATTTTGACACCAATAATTGATGCCAAGTTAATTCCGCAAAATTTTATCTAACATTCAGTAAAAAAGATTTGATATCAACAGTTGACACCAAGTTAAATCCTATACCAAAATAAAATAAATAATATTAACTCTAATAATATGCATCTTTTATTTGTATAAAAGACTTAATATTAACTGGCGCCAAGTTAAATCCCATACCAACCATATCAAATAAAGAATATAATCCAAGTGGTATTATATATTCTTTAACTTTTGTACTATAAAACCTAAGTATATATCCTAAGTATATATCCTTGTATTCCTGTTGAAGGATTTTCCTATTCCGATCCAAATGATTATAAATCTTCTTATATAAAATTTTTATATTACAAATCATTGAAAACCATTTTCTTTTCCAACAAAAGTAGTAATTATTTAAATCTCCTTTAAAACATTATGACAAAATTTCGTCATCTTGTATTACTTCCATTCAAGTGTTAACATAAAAAATTAAAGAAATAAGCACTTGGCACTACAAAATCAAATATGAAAAAGTATAAAACAAATAAAAAATTTTAATAATAGTTAACAAAAATAATTTCTGTATTATCACTGCACTCAATAAAGTTATTATTATTAATATTATTATTATTATTATTATTATTGTTAATGTTATAAAAGATTGTACAATTTTTATGCAATACTGAATTTAATCTAAATGTTACACTGAATAAAAATAAATTTACTGTTAATTTTTTTTTATTTTTTATTCATAACGCATGTCTTACAAATACAAGTTTATTTATTCTAGATTTAAACCTAATAGCTTGCACAACTTTCATAATTTATACGATTGTATAATTTAATCACATATATATAAACGATGGATACTTTTATTTTCATGGGAATGTTCGTATTTTTCTTATTTTAAATATTATGTTCATGTTTTTAGTACTATATTATACTGTAATCTTGCAATGCCAAGTGTTTACTTTTTTAATTTTTTTGATAACATTCTAATGGAAATAATATATGATAATGCAATTTTGTCGTTACGTTTTGCATAATGTTTTGAAGGAAAATTAAATAACTACTACTTTGAAAAAGAAAATGTCTTTGAAGGAATGCGACATAAAAATTTCATATAAGAAGAATTAAAGTCATTTGAATTAGAATAGAAAGGGTTCCGTCAATAGAAATACAAAATATATACTTAGGTTTCAAAAAATTAAAGAAGAGAAAGAAGAGAGAGAGAGAGAGAGAGAGAGAGAGAGAGAGAGAAAGAGAAAGAGAGAAGAAGAGAGAAGAGAGAGAAAATTACTACTTGGATTATATTTATTTGGTATGGTGTGAAACTTGGCGCCAATTATTGGTATCAAATCTTTAATATGAATGATACATATCAGAATCATCATTAGAATCAATATTTATTTAATTTGGTATAGGATTTACTTCGCGTTAATTGTTGATATCAAATCTTTTATACAAATGATACAATTAAAAAATTAAGTAAATAACAAAGATAGTATCACTTGTGTTTTATACTAATTATTTGATAGAACTTGATTAGTTATTTCTTGATTAGTTATTTCATGTTATGTTTTAATTTTTAATTTTGTACATTAGTTTTTTCGAGGAGTATTAATTTTAACAGAGAATTAAAACAGTCATTATTTGGTTGAATAAGAGGACTTTCAATAAAAATATTTTTGGAAAGGAATTAAAACTGTTACTACTTGAATTGAAATAAAAAGATATATATCATTTGAGAGGTTCTATTTGAGAAGCACGTACAGTAAGTGCAAAAAGTATTCGTACAGAGAAAATATTTTTTAAAAAAACTTTATTTTTAAAAAGTAAATTCAGCGAGAAATGATCATCAAATTGATGTTGAATCGATATAAATTTGATAATTTCAACATCAATTTGACGTTGATTCGACGTTTAATTGGCGATCATTTCTTATTGGATAATTAACAATTTATTCATAAAGAATAAAATAGACTATATTCTTAAATTGTTTCTTAAAATTATATATACCAAAAAGATATGTATTAATTATACAAAATATATCATTTGAAAAATAAGCGAAAATTAAAAATTGTTTGAATGCTCAAAAAGTATCAAACAAACAAGAAATTTAGCTTTTAAAATCAAACATACACGCGAAGCTCATTTGTTTATGTTAGAATAGAATGTATTCATTGTATAAAATTAATGTTTATTTTCTGCAAATAAAACTTTTTTTATAACAAATTTCCTTGTACGAATACTTTTTGCTCTCACTGTATATTGTTAACGTCTTTTATATTTTTTTTTTAAAAGGTAATTTTTTATACGAAAATTTTTGTAGAAACTTGATGCTAGTTATTATAATATCAAATCTTTTATACAAATAAGATATATATCATTAGAATTAAGTAACAAAGATATTACCATTTAGGTTTTACTTTTAATATATATTTTGGTTAAAACTGTATCATTTTGATTTTAATTTGGTACAATAATTTTTTTCGAGGAGCAATAGTTTTTGACAGAACATTAAAGTTGTCATTACTTGGATTGGAATAAGAGAATCTTCAATAAGAATATTTTGAAAAAGAATTAAAACTGGGTTGGAATAATAAAAAGATACGTATCACTGAGATTTTATTCGAGAAGCATTCGTATAGTCTTTACCTTTTTTACTTTTTTTTTTTTAAAAGGTAACTTGTACTGATAGGTAGGCAGGCATTTTGTATTAACAAATACCAGTATATAATTTCGTTTTCGATTTCCTTTCATTAGAGTAAAATTACTAGTTGTGGATCATTCTTTAAAAAAAAAGATTCATATTTTTTTTATCCAGAACAATATCAAACAATTAATAAAATATTTAATAGTCATGATTGATCATAAAGAATTTGGATGATTTTGTTTCACTTCATTACCGTTTTAATTTGAATTAAATAAACTAATGATAATTATCCATAATTAAGCCTCATGTACTAATTGCGACATGATCAATTCACCAAATGCTTTATCTTTTTTGGTGGCATTATTATATCCCATAAGAATAATAAAAATGATTTGCGCATACATATCTAATAATTCATGGATAGGTAGAGTGGACTAAATTAAGTCAAAAAATCCTCCATCATTTTGTAAATTTCCCCAATAGATAATGAGATATTAATCCTTAAAGATAGCCAAATATGCGCTCATCCTACTACTGCGAAGTATATGCCTACTGCTTGGAGCGCGGGCCTTGGGAGTTGGGGATTGATTGGCAAGCGCTCCGCGCCGCGCACACCTCCGCAAACCTCCATAGTTCAGACAGCGATTATTAATATTCGGCTATTTTTAAGGATAATTAATATCTCATTAACTATTGGAGAAACTTACAAAATGATAGAGGACTTTTCGACTCAGTTTAGTCCGCTCTATCTGCCCATGAAATATTTATTTCCAGATAATTGTATATTATATTGTACTTTTTTCTTGTAGCGTTTATAATTCGGCGTGTAGTTCGAAAAGATTACAATATGGTATATGTGCAAGTACATATATAGTGTATATATTAATTAATAATTCAAGATTAAATTATTTTAAAGCAATGAAGATCCAGCTTCGACCGTAATAGGCATTTAAAATTTCTAGTATTTATTATGTATTTCTCACATATGTAGACTAAAATAAATATTCTTAATATTGTAATTATAATACAAAAAATTATATTTATAAATATCGCATTTTTAGATCGAGCTTTTTTAGCGCCAGAGTTTTAAAGTCTTTCAATGAACCAAAAATTGATGTCAACAAAATCGGATCGTATCCAAAATCAATCATAGGATTTGGGCAACAGCCAAATCGCATTGATGCCAATTTCCGCAATATAATCCAACTTCGAAGTTATCCCTGACAATGCAAAAAATACAGATTTAATTATCATCATTGTTATTATGCTTATCTGAATTTTCAGATAAACATTTTCAGATCAGTATATAAAATTGTATAATAATTAATCTAATAGAATTTGTAATTATTATACATTACTAATTCGTTATTTTTCATTAAACGAGACATAACAATTAGTGATACAATTAGCATGTGTTTACCCTTTAAATCGTCTATTCCATCGGCATCTGAGTCACAGAAACTTCTCGGATAAATCTGATAGAAAATTATTCCATCATGATTTATTTTGAATCTTGCAAGCAAAAAAACTGCTTACAAAGAGCAAAAGAGCGCACAAGTGAATCGCCCACATGATATGATGCTGTTTGTATTTGTCAAATCTCAAAAAAATTGTTTTATATAATGGCAAAAAGAATCGATATCATTTCCTTATCGATTGTGCTTGACAAAATTACATTGCCTTAACGTCAAAAAGAAATAAATAAAAAATATTAATAGATTAAATAACAGAAAACGTTATTATTTTGATCAAAATTAGATATTTCGGATACGATATGTATAGTTTATTAAATAAATTTATTTCAGATTGCGCGCCGATAACTTTCGGACTTTCAACACAATCATTCTGAAACGCTACTATTCCCTTCTAAATTTCCACTAAATTAAATTAGAAAAATTATAAAAAACTTATTGCAAAAAATATTACTAGTTTGAATCTAGAACCTCTCGATTTTCCGAGGCGAATATCTTAGCCAATTCGAGCCAAAAAAATATTAAGTCTATTATCACTGCAATTGCCTAATTGGAATTTTCCCAGCGTAATAATTTCCACGACAAATAGTATTTCTTTAAAAAATTGAAAAATTAATAATGTTTGTCAGACATATGACATAAGACATTGTTGTTCTCACTTTGGATATGCTGCTTGGATGGTTCTCGGTTATGAGAATAATCATATGTCTGACAAACGTCATTCATTTTTCAATTTTTCAGAATAAAAAATCGAATAAAAAAATTGATAAATATTTCTTCTTCTTCTTCTTCTTCTTTTTCTTCTTCTTATATTAAGACAAGATGTTCCGTCTTTTCTGCCCTTATCGCTTTTTATGAACCTGACATCCAATTTTCGTGCTAGCGCTTAGGTTATCTGCTTAGTGACAGATTTGTGCTGGATCTATTTGTTTTCATCTATTTTGATATTTTTTTTTAGGCCCAATCTATCGATATGATCTCTCTATTGGCGTTGCCGTGCTCTCGTCCATCTCATTATGTTTTGAATCTTAAGTTTCCTTCTTATTATCTTACTTCTTATCTGATCTCTTACGTCGATTCGACATCGATTTCATTATCATTTCTCACTAGGTCTTATCAAGAAAAATTAAACGATAAGTAATGCTCCTTTTCATAAATATAGTATATAAATTTTCAAATATAAAATTTAAGATATTTTCAAATATAAAAAATTGAACTCACAGTATATTAAATTAAACATATAAATATACACCATTGGTGTACGTATTAACGGTAACAGATGCACAGACTTCTAATTAGACTGACTCGATATGATAAAAAAAGAGGAATCAGATTCCGAACTGTTCTTGTTTCAATTCACACATGCATATGATAAAACATGAATGGAGCAGTGAATTTGTATCATATAATGATTAATATATCTGAAATACTCTTTTTGCTACTTTTTCAATTTTATTAAAAATGATAATGTTGATAAAGATGAAAATTTAAAAGAAGACTTAAAACTTTTTGGATGACAAAATAGAACAAAATTCTTTTTCTTATGTAAACCTAGATAGCACAGAATTCAAAAGAGTTCAAAAAGAATTCAAATATATGATATCATCGATTATAAATTCATTATCAGATGCAATAAGAATTCTTTTTTTGAAAAGAATTCTTGTTGCATTTAAAAATGAGTTAAACTCTTTGTGTTATCTGGAAAAACACAAAATTAAGATGATATTCTAAAAACAGCAATCGCAAATAAACTGCTTCCTTTCTTCAGCTCCAACACATCGTTTATAAAACCACGTTACAATTTTGGCAATATCAGAAGAATAAATTCAAGAGAGCAATATTAGGAGATTCTTTAGCATGAGCAGCGACTCCACTATGATTAGTATGGAGTATTCCCGGAGTATATACTGAATGATTCAATGTACCAGAATGGTATAGAATTCCACATACTGAATTTCATATCTGTATAATATTTGGTCGGGGAGAAATTTAGAAATTAGAAATTACAATTTAGAAATTACAAACATACGAAAAATGCTACTGCATTGCTTGAAGGATGTAATGCAATTTTTACATGACAATCCCGAGATCAGAGATCTTATATCAGAATATGTATTTCGCGTTCTTTTAATTCCTACATCAACTTATTCGAATGAAAAATCATTTTCTTATTTAAGACATTTAAAAAGTTCTCTTCGATTGACAATGAAATAAACATGTAAATCATATTATGACATTATTTATTGAGAAATGAGCGATAAGTTAAATATGGAACTCATTAATAATTTTATTTAAAAAAAAATAAAATTAGAGCGGCTACTTTTGCCATATAGAAAAGATATGTATGAGGAAATATATTTATCCTCCCACCCTTTTCTTCTCTCCCTCAACCTATCTTCGGAAACTTCATACACTGAAAAATTTTACTTCGTCGCCCGTGCCTCTTAGGCTTTTTAATGATCTGAAAAAGTTACATCTAATATTTGATGGTCTCTTATAAGCTCCAATAAGAGGAGGTTCTGTCTTGTTGAAACATGATATTGGAATGCAAAATGTAATTTACAGATAAATAGTTTTATGTGCAGATAATTATCAAATTTTACTAAAAAAAAATGGATAATCTTATTATTATGCATGACTCTGTATCAAACGTGGCCATGCCTTCTTCTAAAAGATGTCAGAGACATAGTTTTCTCCATCAAGATACCAAACATAATTTTGTTTTGCGTAACCGAATTGTAACCGCTATTGACATCATAACTAAAGACATATGCTACATACTTGGCATGAAATAGAAAATCTCTTCATGTTACTAAAGATGTTCATATATATTTTGTTTATTAATTTTTTGTTTATTAATTTTTTATAAGAAATGTTATAGTTGTCATTTATAATAAAAGTACCCAGAAACATATATATGCATTTACAAAGTTGGGAACGTTATATATATTAGGTGTACAAAAAAGTTCTGAGCTTTAGATTTGATACAACCGAAATAACAATTTAAATTTTATATATCTTCCCGCCTTTTTGTGGTTTTAAAGCGTTAACATTTGGCCT
>Ga0157364_1000547_pt1 | contig 26633 bp, 8 predicted proteins | sample AttsexASBM2_FD_111476 | JGI IMG/M metagenome (GOLD analysis project Ga0157364, IMG submission 111476) | Fungus gardens microbial communities from leaf cutter ant in Ribeirão Preto, State of São Paulo, Brazil - Atta sexdens ASBM2 | ecosystem: Host-associated > Fungi > Mycelium > Unclassified ... | reverse complement strand
TAATATTAAATGGACGTTTGTTACAGTATAACAAACAAATATTGTTTTATTAATTATCCTATCTATTCTGTTCCCAAATATTCATTCAGGATTAAATTTTATACAAGTTGATGCAGAAAAGCAATAACTATATGCGCATATACATAATGTGTACTGTTTTTTAAAAAAATCCTTCTATTGTTTTACACTTATTTATATACATATTGTATTATATTATTATTGTTTATTTCAATGCATTGACTTCAGCCTGATCTTTTATAACTTATCCATATCTAGTAACTGTATTCTATACCAATTAAAGTAGTGATGTACAATCCAAAATATATATTTTATCAAGAAATAGAAGAATTTTGTGTCATAATTATTTTAAAATCGTGTTAGAGTTTTACATAATTTAAAATACTTAATATTAAAATAATAAATTATACAAAAATGATTCTAATAATACAATAATGATTCTAATAAGTAATTTAAAAAATACAAAGAGATATATTTATTGAAAAGGAAAATTATTCCTTTTGGATTGTACATCATTTATCTGAATTTTTTTATCTTCGCATGCTTTGAGATGAGATTCAGCAATGAATCGTTAAAAATATGTACAGCCAAAATATGTGAGCCTTAAATTTTATCGGATGAATAATCAATTTAGTCATTTTCAGTTTATTTTAATTTTAATTTAAGTTTATTTTAATTAATTAATTAAATTAAAGTTTTGTTCTTTATATTATAATGTTTATATTAAGAAAATTATATTTATTTAATTATTTATAATTATTTAAGAAATTGAATCTAGTTTTATAATATTCGAAATTTTTTAAATCAAAACGTTGATGACTTAAAAAATTTTTTTATTTAGATTTATTTTTAATCCTAATATTTATATTTTTCGAATAAACGAGTATAGAGAATAAATACGATATTTATTCCTAATATTAATAGAATTATTATTATTGATAATTATTTATATTAATATCTATAAGTCAATTTTATTAATATTATGGCCTCTTCACGATGCGTTCGTGTTTCGCGCATCGTAGTAAAGTGAGCTTGAGCAAAAGCGTAAAATCTTATGCTTATTGCCGACAATGTTAGTCGACAATAATCGATAGCAAAAAGGAGTATTTCTCCTTGTTGTCGATTTCTGGCATATGAAGCCAGAATGTTGGCTAGGAGCAACGAAAGATGAGTTCAATCTGGCCAGAAGAAAAAAAGAGTATCTAAGAATATACGATGTAGGTTGGTGTAACACCAATTTTTAGAAGAACAAGTACACTGAAAAAAAAATTGTTTAATGAACTAAACACATTTAGTTATTTATAAATTTGATTATTTTATTAAATTTTATTTATATCGAATTTAACTGTCTGCTTAATGAACTGTTCAAAGCAGGTTAAATTCAATTAAATAAAATTTATTGAATTAATCAAATTTGCAAACAACTACATGTGTGTAGTTAGTTGAACAAATTTTTTTTCTCAATGTATAAAAATGAACTGAATATTCGAAAGAGTTCTTATATTTTTTTTTAAAAGTTTGCTTATTTAGAATAAAAAAAACAATCAATAAACAATAAGACTAACTAGAATCAACGTGGATAATCAAGGGCAAGTTTTGTAGATTTTTTAATCTACAAAACTTGTGTTTAATTATCCATGTTGACTTTCATTAGTCCTGCTGTTTGTTAATTTTTTTTATATTTTAAAGATTGAAATTTGGTTTTAATAATTATTGTTTATTACTTATTATTATTATGATCGCGATTAGATCATCCCGCTGAATTTATCAGCATGCAATAGGAGATGGTTAGACGTTAGCTGCATTCAAGAAAAAGTAGCTTTGCAATTGTTATAAAATTCTTCAATATGATTTATACAAATCCATAAAGATTTATTTAAATCCATAAAGAACCAAAGCAAAAACCAATCGTATTAAAGAATTTTTTACAACAATTGAAAATATACTACTTTCTCTAATGAATGCAACAGTTAACGTACATATATTCGGTATAGATAGGAATAGATAGAAATGGATAGAGATAGGTATACCTGAGGTACAAATAAATAAAAATGCGGGTAGGTAGAATAATAAATATAGATATGTAGGGACTATATAGGTAGGACGATAAGTATAATAAACAGATAAGAATGAACACATCACATGTATATATACTTGATAATTGGGAAGAAGGAATTAAATATAAAAATTTTTAATTAATTTTAAGTTTTATTTAATTAGACAGTATGGAGTTAAAAGTAACACGGTAACAGTAAGTTGTAACACTTATATAAAAAAATATTATAAACAAAAATATGCAAGTGTAAGGAAGAGATAGAAGTTTGTAATAAATATATTATTAAAATGGATCAAAATTTTTTCTATCCGAATGCGTATACTTTTATATACGTTAAATAGCGAATATTTTTTTTGAATTTAATTTGATTCAATTAAATTCAATTGAATACAATTGGATTGAAAAACTACATTTCCTATTCAAAATTTTAAATTGAATAATATTCAATTGTGTTTGTGTGCACAGAAAAAGCTAATATTTTTTTAGATAGAAATATGCTCCATGCAATTCCTATAAATGAATAAAAAAACATTTATTTTAATATTCGTGAATCAATATTTCTGAAAATCTGAATCTATTTCAATTCATTTCAATCCATTCTCGTTTGCTGGGAAAGGAATCGTGTATTCCGGTATAACTGATAGGTTGAAATTTTAATATTTATTCCTATTTCTAATATTTGATGCATTTTGCGCAGGCCCTTAGAGTTGAACGACAGGAAAATGCTCAACTAGTAGTTGATTGGTTTTTATATTTTAATCTGATTTAAACCTTAGAAAGAGAAACTAGCCATACATACTACTAACTACTACATACATACATACATACGTGATCTGTGACCACGTGACAGGTAATACTTCTAACTTTTCCCGCAAAACGCGATGGCGCCTAAAATCACGTCTGCCGGATTTTTCAGTTTTTCTACATTGTGTTTCGAGCTCATTTTTTTCGTGACCGGTCGCTGGAGTTTGATTCTTTTTACTATTCCGTAATAGGAACTATCGTGCGTATTGTGTCACGAAAAAGTAAGCGAGACGAACATGTCGCTTCACTTCGGGTGTTGCATCACCTTATGTTTTGAAAAGCGTTTCCGGCTTTGACTGCAACTACGTTAGATTATTTGCCTCGATTGCATTATTATTTAGTCCCACTCACCAATTCGAGGTGACCGGTGTACTGTATTCTGATTTCACGTTTTATTTGCGATTCTGGCCAGATATCGCCGTCAGTTTTGCAGCGTGGTCATTAAGTTTGAAAAAGAAGAAGCTATTGTCATCATAAGACCTGTTCTTTTTAGCTAAACTTTTGCACTAGTTCAGCTTTTTTTTCTCTCTAGGAGGAAAGAAGAAGAAGAAAGAGGAATTAAAATTGCAAAAGTTCAGCCCAAAAGAATAGGCCTATGAGTACAGTTTCAATGACCGCATCCAATCAAAAGAGGAGCAGTTTGCCACTTTCTCCTTCAGAGGCTCTCTCGGGATTCCGATCGGTATTGGGGTTTTCGAACGCAGGTCGTAGAGTCGGCAGAGTGTCCCCGAGAAATAATCGGAGAAAAATGGCAGCGTTTATGAAGGCTGTACAGACCAAAACGAGCATGAATGGCATAACAAAATTATTCACGAATTTGTCTTTGACCTCAAGTGTTATTGAGTCTCCTAAACGTGCATTTCTTCGCAGGTTTGTTTTCCTCTCGAGCTACGTCACTTATATTTTGTGACATTTCATACTATCTACCGGTGCTTCCTGATTCACAATATTTATAATTTTTTCTTGATTTAGAGATATTAAAAGAAATATTAAAAATGCTTTCACCGTCTAATGTAAATATTTAATTTTTTTATATATAAAAACTTTGTTGAGTGATATTTTATCATTTCACATATATAAAATGAGATTAAGGTTATATCACATTATGTTAGGTTATATCATATCATACCTGATACTAAATATGAATTTGTTGACAATAAATGAAATTTTTATGTCATAAATAAAACTGATACAAATAGACGTGATGTAAAGTTATGCTTTAACTCTCCGGAGCTGATAGTCTATTGAATCCATTCAATATTTTTTTGTATTTGCAAATTTGATTATTATTATTAAAATAAATTTGTTTTTATTTTTCTTGTACGAGTTATGTCATTTTGATTTCTTGTAATTAATACCTTTTAATTCACATAAATGAATTTTACACAAATTCAACTTCAACAATTATATCACAATTATATTAAATTTTGACATTCAGAGGGTTAAAAAATAGTTAGAATGAAGGTTGAAGGTTTTAGATTTTTTATCTTTTAATGTGTTTTCTTCATAAACGCAGCACACCTACTTTGCACTGTGCATTTATACATCTTACATCAGAACGCCGTGATTTGATGGAATTTTTTGATGATCCAAAAAATTGGGGAAAGAATGAGATACGAGTTGGTCGATCTTGGAAAAAGGATGAATTGAGATTGAAGAGCAATTCGGATCTCCATAAATTATGGTGATGACTTGCATATCCTGAGTTTGTTGAATTTTAGATACTAGTGACTTACAGATTTATATGTTTAAACTTGTAGGTTCGTCTTATTGAAGGAACGTAATATGCTTATGACTATGGAAGAAGCTTGCAAGAGTGCAAACGAGATTTTTCCAAATCCTGAACGTTTGGACAAAGTTCAAGACAGCATGAGTAACTTAGAGTCGATCGTTCGCGAAAGAAACAGAGCATATCATTTGCTCGAGACAGGGGAGACAGGAGAGCGTCCTGGAAAATTTGTTTATAATTGCTTAGGTATAAGATCTATACCATTTATGTATAATAATTTTCTATGTGTATACTTAAAGAAAAAATGTTTAGTAAAAATTATAATAGAAATTACATAGATAAAGAAAATAAAATAATATTAGCTCTATTATCTCTTTGTAGGTATAAGATTTTATTATCAAATGAGTCAGTATTCTGTTCCAAAGTTTATAAATACGAAATGGTATAAGACACATTTGTTTGGCTTCAATGGATATGCAACTCGCAAGTTTCTACGCTTTTATAAAGAACAACTATGGAATAAGAAACGCAAATCAAGAACGTATGTAGAAATAATCTTTGTTATTTGCTTAATACACATGCGATATCTCTCAATCAATTTATTTCTATTAAAAAAAAACTTTCAGACGTAACAAAAATCGTGTTGCAATGTTAATCAGAAAATTCCCAAATCTGGATTTGAAAGCTGTAAAAGAACAGTTTCCAGATGTTGACATAGAAAAGGTAAAAACATCCAAAAGAGCAAGAGGCCATATTGTACCTGTGTAGGTACAATTTTTGTTATGCAAATTATTAAATGTTTGTTAATATATTTGTGAGATACTCGATCGCTAATACAGTATATAAATATATAAGTTTATATATGTAGTATTTTTTTAATCATGTCTTATGGTTTACATTTCAAAACATTTTAAATTAATTATATACAATAATCACATAAGTAGTTTGTATGTGATGTAAAACAAACAAAATATAAATAGTTTAATCAAATTTTCTTTATATATTTTTATTAATTTTCTATTCATCATAAATTATGTATAAATCTAAAAATAATGTTTTATCTAATAAAACTGTTAGTGAATTATATAATTACAATAATAAAAATTATATTATCGGAAACTTTAGAATCTTTTAAATAGTGCATGAAATATGTACTCTATAGAAAGAATTAAGAATATGACATACAAAAATAAAAGAATATAAAATATAAGATTAAAAAAAATCTACTGTTATATTATTGAAACTTATATAAATTATGAATTTAAAAATGCTTCATTCTCTTTCTGAAAATATATTACATTTCCAAATGTAATGTAATGTAAAAAGATGAACAAAATAAAAATTATTCAATGAAATTTCTCTTTATATACTTTTATTAATTTTCTGTTTATCATAACTTGCATCATAACTTGGTTATGTACGGTGATACAGAATTTGTGTATGTGAAAGGTGTACGGATGTAATATTTAAAACATGCTGGCTGTAACTTGTAGAAAATTTAATTCCGCATACTTTTCACACAGCATTAACATATAAAACCAATTTCATCTTCGCGCAGTACTTATTTGTTTAATTTACATAAATCTGACATAGGAATCTCATGAACTTAATAACATTGACATTTATTACTTAACAGTGTATCACAATCACATACGAAGCTACATGAAATAATGTTGCATCACAAGTCAAATATTTATTCACAAAAATATTCGGAATGCATCTGTTCATGTAGCTTTGGTAACATAAAATTATAACTTAAAATTATAACTAAAAAATCGTAACAAATATCTTATGCTCAACGATATTAATGTATAGTATAGATAGTAGTATTATATCACAAATAAAATTTATTTTCATATACAGCTTTTCTTATATATCATTTCTCTCTCATGTCATATTAAGTATATTTAACTCAATAATTTTTGAAGCATAAATTATTTATAATCAGTTTGATATAATCTTTGTGTATAACTTTAATTTGCTGTTTCATAAAATAATTATTAAAAAATTTTAATATATATGCATGATGCAACATAAGTTGATACAACCTATATTTGAATTAATTTAATAAACCTAATATTACATCATATTAAACTAAATTAATACATAATGCATATAATACAATTATCATACTCGCAATACTCGCATTGCACTTGTACATTTAAAAAATTAATAGATACGAATAAAATTTTACAGACTACATATCACTAAAATTTTACTTTAAGACTACATATCACAAAGTGATACATAGAAAGTTTTGATACTAGAAGTAAAACTAATTTATAATTATAAATAGCAGTAGGAATGTTAAATTATGTATAAATTTCAAAAGCGATTTATAAAGTATTATTATTCTTTGTCAAAGCTGCTTTAAATGATTCTGAATTTTATATCATCTCAGATGAGAGATCTCTACTTTAATATCTACTTTAATATCAATCGTGCGTATTCAAATGCATACTGGTTCGTCTCTTCAAATATATGTGAATATATAGACATATACTAATCAATAAGTCTCACAGTTATTATATTACATTCTCTGCGTATTATTATAAATTAATAATAGCTTATTATGGTGGCTTACGCTACAAGAAAGATAATGCACCATTTTGCGATTTCTCTAAATAGTTATCTATACGTTTGAGGCAACTTATATGCAAGATAATGCTCAATCTCTCATCAACACCGCAATATAGCGAGAATATGCTGCGCATATATTTGTATCTTGAAATTAGAAATTTATATTATGCCATAAATTAGTCCAAATAAGGACATCTACGATTCTACTTATAAGCCACAAAATAACACCGATTGTTCTAGTTCCAAGTGACAGATATATGGCACTTAATTTTTGCAACAGAAATTTTTGCAAAGATTTGTATTATGTATTTGTATAAGCGATTTATATCTCTTTGATATACGATATATTAGTGTTTGAATTTTTTCGAATTCATAGTTATCTAGATATTCGCGTGCGTTGTTACGAGAGTTTTGTTTTTTTATGTTTTATTTTATGAATCTCTTTTATGGTAATATGATAAAATAATTTTTCAAATGACGGTGTATATATTGTCCATCGGTAAATTTTCCATTTATTCTAAAGCTGGTGGCAGCAAGTATCGCCAAGCGTGTTCCAAATCTCTGTTGGCATCCGAGCAACGTCGCTGCAATTTATCCTCTGGTGGAAGTGTTGCCATAGGAAATTCACCCTTAAAAATTTAGAGATTATATTAGCACTTGTATTTAATATTACAATTACAAGGATTGGCCACGAGCGATTTTGACAAAACCCTACAAGAAAGAAATATACTATATATCTTTCTTGTAGAACTTTGACAAAATCGTTCATGGCTCAGTTATAAGTAATAATAATATATCTCTAATTATAATATGTTGCTTGCGTTATATTTTACCAAGTTTGCATCGGTCCACAATGTTTCCAAGACCTCTTTAAAAACACAAAGCTCAGTATAATTTGTGAAGTATATAACCCAATCACCGCTACTTTCATGTACCTCTCGACACGCGAATTCCTACAAATATATGATAATAAACTCTATTGGAAAATTTCAATTAGCGACAAAACATAGAATTAACTCTATGCATATATTCTATTTTTGACAAATATTATATATTTACCAGAATACACCACGATTGCTGTAACAACGGCACTCTAAACGTTGCTAGATCCTTAATGGAAGCGCACGAAAGCGTTTGACCTCTCTGGGTACCAGGATGAATCTCTTTCATTGCCACTAGGTGTTTCGTGGTCGTGATAAGACTGCAAGGTAACGGCTCTTTTTTTTCCGTACTATCGAACAGACCTGATGCGCTTTGAACGAAGCTCTGTAACCACTCGGAAGCTACGTATTCGTCCGGAGCAGCAAATTGATATGACTTGTTGGGTTTTAACAATATTTCAAAGGTATGTGGTCGATGAGAATTGGGAATCCTCCTGCAGCCTTGGCATAAGCCGCCTTTTAACGGTATGGCACGTTTGGGAAGCCGCTGATTCGAATCCATGAACATATAAACTACTCCACCTTTCAGTACAAAATATCCGGCCTCCCAAGGATGTGTGGGTGCATTCGGATGCAAGTGTTGGTAAGTATGTGGACGAAACATCAGATCACCTTCTTTCATCGGTCCACATGGTGTACTAGGCGGTGACATGTGTTCGTCTTCCATATAAATAAGGCTATAATGTTCTATTTTCTCATCCTATAAAGATATATATATATATAAAGAATAAAAGAATTAAAAATAGATTTTGCAATATAACAGATATCGATATATAAAATGTCTACAATTGGAGAAATAATATGAAATAAAGAATATTACACTAATATTTCTTTTTAAAACTTTTTAGAACTTATAATCACTAAATAAAAATACAAAATATTTTACTGCGTTAAAATAAATTCTACTTTAATAGAATTTTTAATTTAATTATCAAGATAAAACAAATAAAATTTTTTTAAATGTGACTTCTCGATTGATATATTTATTTCTAATCTATTTTGAGAGCTTATAAATTTTTTAAGAAACAAAACTACTTTATTATAATCTCTAAATATAATGTACGCACTGGATGCACAGCTGTGTCAGTGAGAATTGAATTCCTTAGAATGTGCATATCTTCGTAATTCAATTCTTTTACAGCAGGAAGCCTCGGTTTCGTTGGCGATCGTCTCATAGCCATCTCTAAGTGGCTGATTAATTCTGAGGTAGTTTGTGAGCTGCCGGTGGAGAATAGATATTGCATTTCACAATCGGCGTTGGAAATTAAAATACTTTGTGCATTTGGGCCGATCTATAAAAAACAAACATTTATTATATTTTAGCGAAGTATATAGTACATCAGATAAATAAGTAAATAAGATGTACATAAAAAACGATAAATAAGTTACAAAAAATATAAGTATAATTATTTAAATATTTCTTACCATAATAACATCTAGCTCATTATAAGGAATAACGAATTGATTACTATAAGAATGGTCCATTTTTGAGCTAGTTAAGTATAGCGTCTTGTCCGTCAATAACGCGATCATCGGCTTACTTTCGCCGTTCGTCATATACGAACTTCGCACTTTGTATACTTTATATAATTCCTCTGTTTTATCACGATAGATATGTCTCTTGAAAAGTTCACGCAACTTTAGGCTTACTTTCTCACCGCTGAATTCCTGTTTCTCGGCAGCCACATTCTCTTGGATTTCTCTATCAAGATTATCATTAAAATCTTTGAAAGAATCATAGCTCATCTTAATTCCTTTGATATATAAAGTATTCGCCTTTGGCGGTTTCTTGTTTTTCTTAATTTCGAATTTTCTCTCAGTAATCGATTTCAGAAATCTGCTCAATAATGACGTCTTTGACGGTGCCTGGCGCAAAGACGGCGCCAAGAGTTTACTACTACTCTCGCCCGTTAGTATCGCCGTCATATTGCGCTTCTTCGACGGTGAGACTAAGTGTCGACTATTCCTGCGTTCCTCCAGCTCGGAGGATGTTGTTACACTATCCGCATCCGACCAATCATTCGAATTCGCATATTTCTTCGGAGTCAATGATTGCGGCATTTCTAACTTGGATGGTGGATCTTCAATAATGTTACCGCATGCCTTTTCGACGATATAGGCTTCCTGGGCCTCATTCTCTCCCAATTCTATTTCCATCTTAGGCCTCAAACTCTTGCCCGGATCCTCTTGACCTTCTGGTGCCCCGCGCTCTAATAATGATAAATTACAGTTGCACCTACAATTGCGTTGACATGGCATATCAATGCACAATTTTGACAATTCCTGCTTATCAGTTCCATCACCGTCAAACGCACTCGATGATGACGATGAGAAACAGTCCGAATAGTAATCCGAGTGCACGTTCCTGCCAGCATTTTCATTCTTCTGAATGTACGGTGAATCTCCATGTGCGCACCAACTGTATCTACCTTTCTGAGCGTCCCTCTTTAAAACGGAACTAGGTAGCAAGAAACTCATGGAGAAATCGGCAAAATTTTCGTCATCTTCCAGTTTCATCGTTTTCAATATGTCTTCGTGAAAGCTGACTCGTTTCTTGCTTTCGCCTCGCTTTTTTTTACGCTGCCTACGTTGTACTATGCCCTCTGAACTGGAGGAAGATAGAATGCTGGCATCGGTCATATTAATCGTATTCAGGATCCCGTAAGGTGCATCCATATTGTCACAGTCAGAGATTGTCATACTCAGCTCTAATAGATTTGTATCATTATTGATTAAATAAGAATTACGAGGATCTATATTTTTTTTAAAGCTATAAGCAGGACTTTCACTGTAATAAGTGCTTCTCTTATTAAAGTCCTTTACACCATTATCAATTTTGTTTGTTTTATCCAATTTGGTTTCATCCAGACTCTTACTATAGAAATCGTAGTCTTTAAGAGTCTCTAAACTGGAGCAATTCATTTCATTGTCATCCATTTTTCGCGTTACGTTCTGGTTAACTATATCATTTTTTGTCATCATAACGGTCTGAAATTTAGTAATCGCCGGTGATTGCGTTGGCGTTTTTCCATCCTCACTCGAATCACTAGATCCAAAATTCTTATTGTCCTCCATGCAATTGTTGATAATCGTTTTATACCTATTATTTCGATATTTAGGAATATCATCCATTGAATAATCCTCCTGTTAAAGTTGACATTCTGATGTATTATTCGAAGAACATGGAGATTTTTTGTACTATATATTTTTTGATCAAATCTACATCTTACCTCTTTGTAACTGCTTCCATCAGTTTCATTTGCAATGTCCATGTCACTATCAAACGCGACGCCACTGTCTCCCGGAGAAGCTAGGCTCGACGAAACGCTAGAAGACCTTAGATGCAATGATAAGACTGTTCCCGATGGATTTACGCTCATAGGCCTTTGTGGCATGTAGTTGCATATATCCAAATATGTCACATCCTATACAATTTTTATATAACACAATATTTATTACACAGTATATCACAACATTATAGACTGCACATTAATCTAAATTCCGATAATTTTATATAAATATTCTTTTTTTTAGTAACATGTTTGCAGAAATTTTCCATGAAAAGCAAACTGAGCGATATATAGTCCATACGAAATAAAGTATGTACTCGCAAATAAAATGATAATCTCTTGCCCCTTGCAGCTTTATATATAACAATCTATCAAACTGCATGATTTTTGTTATATGATTGATGTTATTCATTAGTATGATAAGTGTAACCAGGGGGTGATATTGGTATCTGCTTAAGGATAAATAGAATAAAAATTACACGGTGTACTGAACGTTGAACAGAGAAGGAGAAAGTTGATTCGGTTCTGCATAAAAGTGTTATTGCTTGCTAAATACTTCGTAAACTATTTATAATTTATTATTTATTATATCGAGTTAACATACCAATTGCAATGTAAAGGACACGTTTTCCAGACCAGCAAGAAGATTAATCAATTGATTGGTCTTATCAGCATCTCTCACGAGTGCATGTGGAAAGTACTGTTTTTTCAACGTCTTCGTGTCTCGCAATAAACAAGCCAGATAACTCTCAAAACTGCCTTCGCTTAGAGTGTGATAAAGCCATGCTCGACCTGTGTGTAATATGAACAATTCAAGAATATTAATAAAGAAAATATTAAAATATATTTACGTTTAGATGTATTTTTATACATAAATGTGTACTTTCAAATAAAGATGCTTAAAGTCCCACAATTTACAGAAATTTTTCTAAGATAATTTAATAAAATATAATTATATATTTTGCTTATATAATGCAAAGATACACGATTTAATAGCAAAAGTACAAATGGTTATTTTTAATCTGTTCAACATTATGATATGATAAGATTGATTAAGATAATGTTATTGAGCTATAGTTATATGTATATGTCTATTCAGGTATATTTTAATCTGAGAGTTGAAGAATAGAAAGTGCAAATATAAAGCTATTGTTCAATACATTATTCCTGTGACAAGATTTCAAAGCATACCTTTTCCTATAGAAGTTAGTACACTCTGGAGTGCATGTATGACCACGACTGTGTCCTGGTGACTAAGCTCTCTAGCAGTACCCCAATATCCATGTCGCTCTACACGTAATCCATGGCGTAATGCACGATCCAGCCAATAAACCAACCAGGAATCGCCATCCAAAACTACGGTACCATAGAGACTTTGGGCATAAACCTATGAGACATATTACTTTCTATTAATACAGAAATGTGTGCAACAAAATAAATCAAAGCACAAAGAAATATGACCGTAACGTAATGAACGTTTTCAATATACAATGAAATTTAGAAATACAAGGTCTTGTTCTTTTCTAGAATTAATTTACATTGTATGCACCTAAAATAAAGATAGAAGTTTTAATGCAGTTCAGAGTGCAATGAAAAAACAAGCCTATAGAGTCTCATCTTATAAAGCAAATTTTTGACAGTGAAAAGCAAAGAGTTATTTACACGCAGTGCGAAATACACTTTTACATCATGCTTTTATTTTCGAACGAGCACATCCATTTTCAGTCAACATCATTCGCTCACTTTTACTAACACAGTCCAGAAGTGATCCAAAACTGTAGTGTCAATTTTAGATCTGTTCTTTTTAGTGGCGTTTTACACGGAGAAGAATAAAATAAGTACGCGATCAATAATGGAGTGAAAAGGACACATGACAAAAGAAAACTTCAGTAAAAAGGACAGAGCTTTTATCAGCTGTTTCGCACACAACGCACATCCGCGCGGGGCTGTCAATGAAATGTCAGTGCAGCCCATTGATTTCAGTGAAAGTGACTCACTTCTCGGTAACGTCGTGATTTCGTCGTTACAAACAAAAAAACGTAACCAACGAGGCTTGTCGCGCGTTTCTTTATCAGAGAAAAATTTTGCGTTTAAAGATACAACGGTGCAACGTTGGAAGATCAAGGAGTGCTCACTCGTTGCGATCGAGCACTTTGTCTTCTCTCCGTCTGCGAGCGTTCGATTTGGAGCCGCTGCGTCGCGATTAACTCACGAGCAGGTCGCGACGTCACAACGACACGCATATACCTGTTCTCCTGAACAATACATATATGTATACATACATATATGTATTCGAAACAACTTTTCAAGGAGCGCGTGTCGCCCTTTTTTGTTTTTTTTCTACTTCTTTTTCTAGAAAGGTAATTTTGTAATGATATGGGAATATGACATACAGCTTCTGAGCATATGTGGCTACTCCGACTTTTTTTCCCTTTTCACGCAATGTATGAAAAACGTATCAAAACAAAATTAATTTCATCTCCGTTTTGATCACTTAAGTAGCCTAGAGTTTTTATTCACGATTTTTTCTTTTTTCATGGATCATTGAGTAGCTTTCAACAGATTCTCCGAACAATTTTTTGTCTCGTTTTTGTTTCGCACTTCCTAAGATAACACAAAAATCTATTCATTCCATGCTTCTACATAAATTTTTAATCAAATCAGAGTAGAACTGAATGGGCTCCGAAACGTCTCAAATCATAGATGCTATTGAATGTTATAGAAATAATAAGAGTAATTGCGGTGTGCGTGCCTTATTTCGGGCTATCCGTCACGACTAAATGATTCATAAGAAAGCCTGTGTAAAAACATCACGTGCGACAAGCAGTTATAGCGATACATGCAACGAACATTGAACAAAACTGGCGTTTTGCAGATCGCTCCTATTTCGTTCACTACCTATTTCGAAATCTTGATTTCCAATTCCAGATTAACTTTAATTTTGATTTAATTCACTCATTACTTTTTCTAATTTTTAAAACTAGAAGAAGATAAGTAAGTTAAATAGCTGAGATTAAATTAATCTATATTGATAAAAAATAAAGAGAATCATTTCTGCCAATTCAAATTAACAACCTTGATTTAATCTACACTTTATTTTGTTTTATTTTTAGAACTAGAAGAAGATAAAAATTAGATAAGTTAAACAGAGATTAAAGTTAACTCTCAGTACATACGATTGAGTTATTCGTATCGTAATTAAATTTCTTTTTTTTTTAAATACTAGAAACATCTGGCTAAATAATAATCTTTATTCTTTTCTGTTTTTAAATATATAATTTTACAAATACTTTCTAAAAATGTCAAAGTATATGTAACAATTATTTGATAATTTTTGTATACTTGTGTTGAAAATTAATTTGGAACACGAATGTCTCATGCTGTATAATAAAAGATCGGAAAATCATTACGTATACTAATACATACAATTGGGTCATTCGTATCATACATTTCTTTTCTTCAAAAAACTAGGTATATCAATTAATGAGTTATAACAGTTTATATACCATTTTTTTAAATACACAATCTTATAAATACTTTCTAAAGATGTTAAAGTATATGTAAAAGTCATTTAATACTTTTTGTATACTTGTGAAAGTGTTGAAAATTACTTGAAACATAAATGATCCATGGAAGATCGGAAAATTATTGTATATATCAAGAGTTAAATACATTGACAGAAATTGACATCTGGGTATTAATCATAAAACTTTTCTTTCTAAGATGAAAAGTAAAAAGTGAAAAATTTCTTCATTAATTTCAATGATAGAAATTTTCACTTTTCACTTTCCTAGGGATAAAGTTTCATGATTGATACTCTGAAAATACATTCGAAAATTGCAAACCGATGTAATTAAACATCAACAAGTTTGATCTTGTGCCATAAAATAATCTCCACGTTTATCTTCCTGGCGACGGAAATGACAACTGGCACTAGATCAAGAATGACAGACCGGTGCAACGTCGCCGAGAATAGACTTTGATGCCATAGTCACGCGAAAGTATTTTCTATAGCTGTCCTACGACCACGAGACTGACGAGACCACAATTGACATAATAAGACACACTTTTCTATAAGCATCCGAGATCGAACTCGCCGAGATTAAATGCAACAATAATCCCGAATTTCTTCGCTATTTTTCTCCACGTAATGTTCAAGGCATACGACTATCGTTAATTACTATCAGTTCGATCAGCGCTCTTAGATGCAGGAGGTACCCATGCTTTCAAGAGAAGAGGGGAAAGGCATGTAAGGCATGTAAGGAGCTGTACAAATCATTGCACAATTCACATAGCTTGTGGCATCGCATGCGGCAACAGTAGTAGCAAATATATACACATATAGAGAAGCGGCCTTGGCTGTCCGAATGTTCGACGACGATCAGTCGCTCACCAGTTTGACTGCTTTCGTGAGTTCCTGTAGGATCCGGCCCTTGGAGAGGACCTTGTCGGTGCAGAGGTCCATGTCTTCGCGGCCTGACGACGGCATCTCGTCGTCACGCGCACTTACATGATCCACGTTGCACCAACGTAAAAACGGTTGATACGTGCCACGTACAACGGTGTCGAGAGTACGACGGAGCAAGCCGGGCCAAGCGGCGGCACCCACGACGCGGATGCTGATATCGCACGGCTGACAAGTCGCGCTGCTATCGTCGACGCGGACGGCCTCGTCGTGGAACGTGCTCATTGATTTTAGCGGAGCGCAAGTCACCCGCGATTTTCAAGCTGCGACTGACTTGGACTGACTGCTCGACAGGACGTTCCCGGCGTCTTTATGTCGACGTTCTTCCTCTGCCTCCTCCGCGAATGTCTCCAGCAGTTCAGTCTCTATCTTTTAAGATAAACAGTGGAAATATTCTCCTTTCACCCCTGCTTTTCTTGTTTTCTTTTCTATTTTCGAATACAGCTTTTCAAGAATTATCAAAGGAATATAAGCCCTGAAAAATTAAAGAAGATTATAATATAATATAATTCTTTCTATGTCATATTCATAAGATTATTTGGATTTGCAATTTCTTATATTTTATTGATGTGTGATTTTTTATAAACGATTATCTTTTATATATGCGTTTAAATTCTGAATTCGTACACACATTTGAATTTTATAATATTTTTATTGATAGTATCAAATACTATTCTAATTAAGTAGATTCTGCATCGATTTGATAAAGAATGGCAAATCGAATTTATATGAATGTTACTTTGTGATTTATTTTTATAAATTTTTATTTAAAAAATTAATAAATAATATGCTAAAAATGTGATATTATTACACATTTTTATGAAGGAACGATTACGTAATTACATGTTAACATGCTAGTAATTATTAATAATCACTTCGCGTGTTTTTTTTTGCTAAAGCAACAGTTTCATCAATTAACGCAATAATTAATCGGACGTCATCAAATGATTAACTTTTTAATAATTTCAGTTTTTACAGTTCTGCAATTTAAAAAAAAATTGTCATGTCAAAATGACGAAAATTTGATTGTATTGAAAATTCGAAAGAAAATTAATACAGTTCTCTTTACATGTAAAAGATTATTTAGATTTTCAACTCCCCTATGATTTATTTACGTAATAATTTTGTTGATTACATGGATCACTTTTTCAGCTTAAAGATGCACTTGAGTTCTGAATTTATTATATATTTAACATTAATTTTTGTAATATTTTATTGGTATTATCAAATAATATATATGAATGTTGCAATATAATTTAAGAATTATAATAATATTGTGGCGAACCGACAACGAATGAATGTTACTCCGTATAATTAAAAAAAATAATAATAATAAAACTATGCTAAATAATATTTACGTACTTTCTATGAGAGAAATAACTTTGTTGATTAACGCAATAATTATTCCAACAACTGTATCAAATGATTGGTTTTAATTACATTTATTCCATAATTCTACAACTCCTATTACATAATTTTACAACTTTAAAAAAAATTGCCATATCAAAACGATGAAAGTTCGATTGTGCTAAAAATCTTAAACTTTGTATGTTTTATTTACATTATACATATTTATTGAGTATATATTATAGTATATAGACTATTCTTGTAAAAACTCAAAGGTGCGCTAGTTTGAGTTCTGAATTCAAATAATTAACATTTCATTTATTTTTTACAATATTTCGCTAATATTAACAAATGCAACGATATATTATTTAATTTAAGGATTAATAGCTAATGAATCTATAATGAATAAATGTTAGTCTGCAGTCCGTCTAGTTATAAAAAAAATTAAAAAAAAACAATACTAGATGAATAATATTTACATGTATCTTTTATGAAAGAAACAACTTCGTTGATTAACGCGATAATTAATCCTCGGTGACATTTAAGTGACCGGATTCTTAATCGCTTGTGTTGTTTATTGACGATTAACTATAATGTTTGTTAAGACTTATCTTCATTCTACAGGCGACGCTATCCAAAAATAAAAGATAACGGTTTGTTTAATTACATTCACATCAATGTTGCTGAAGCTGTCGACGAGAGAGAATCTTGCAATCCGCAGAATTTTGATTAATTCCGCGAGTTTAATTTTAAGCGCATTTCAACTTAAATGGCAAGGCTAGCTAGATCCTTATAGACTCTCTATAAAAACTGCAGTAAATATAATAAGGGACTGGGGATTTATAAAAAATTTCTTTGCTTGCAAAAGACAGAAATAATTGCAAAAATACAATAAATTTTCCTTTGAAAAAGATCGCACGACAAAAAAGAAGTTGGAACAGAGAAAGAATATATTTGTTTTCATTTCATATCTCAGGTTATTAAATATCTGCGACAATCCCATCGACAGACGTTAAAAGTGAAAATTTAGATCGTTCGTTTAATTTCTGCGCTACAGATAGCGCCACGTTTCGCATAAAACGCGGAAGACTTGCTTGATCTTTTTATCGATAAATAAATAAAAACTGGAAACAAAAAATGGTTATATAGAAAATTCAGAGAAAAGATCTATATTTTACATTATTTTTTCGTATTTTGCTTTTTTGTTTACTATGTTTTGATTATATGATAATTTAAGAGAATAATTGTAGAAATTATAAACAAAAGAGAATTCGACGGGATTGAAAGAGAATCGCGATTTACTATAAAATTGATCTCGACAATTTATTAAAATGTGGGAGAAACACGATTTATTGTACCGCATTTTCTTGATTTAAATATTCGGGAGGTTCAACGATGAAAAATGTATATTGATTCATTCGCTGGCGTGATTTATTTGTCGCTATTCGATACACGCTGTCCCAGCTGGTTAAAGTACGAGTTTTCATCGAGTATCAAGTTGCAATTTCAATTTCAGTTCAATTTCGATCAGCGATTCGACATTCCTTTTATCACAGAATATTATTTCTTCTTCTTTTATCTCCAACGAAAATATATATCTAAAAGTTTTATCACAGAGACTGATGAAGAATTGTACAATCAGACATAATAAGAATGGACTGCGCATTTCTTATGAAGTGATTACTTATGTAAAAAAAATCAATTGATTATTTCCAAGTTAACATTGACATAACATTTGGGTTATAACACATTGACTACTGAAGATGAGTTAATTTGCAGATTTATTAACGGATATTATAGGTAACAAATATCGGTGCGAATTAATTTAATTAACATCATTTGATATCTATATATTATTCTATTGGTGTTAATATTAATACCAACATGATGAATTCATACATCACAGTATGGATTTAATACTTCACAGTATGGGTTTTAAGTCTATGATGATGTAAACATCACGGGTTCTAAATCTACACATGAATCAGAAAATAATAATTGACTACACACGTTATAATTCAATTATGTATGAAGTCGATAATTTTCTTATAGGGTAAAAAATTAGTTCAACGACTTTAATTCACTCTGTATATATATTAGACACTGCGTGATGTTAAATCCACACCAATACTTTTTAAAGTGTTCATCAGTTCGGTTTTTTTACAAGAGATATAAAAATTTTATTGTGAGTTTCGAAGTTAAAATAACATGTTGATGTAAAAAGAAATAAAGTCAAAAGAAATCAATTGTATAATAGCAGTTATCGTATTAAAGTCAAGAAATATATATTTTTCTTATTTTTCTTGAGAATAATTAAATAAAATTCGCTATACTAATAATAATAATAATAATAATAATAAAATGTCGATATATTAATACTAAATTCAAACAAATATGCTTATATGTATATATATATATATATATATGCATATATTTGCCAATATTTAGAATACATGGTACTAAAATCGTGGACAGTAAGTTTATATAAATAGATAACAACAGGATGATTTATAAAGCGACGATTACAAATTTAATTTGCAATGATCCTCCTAGGAACCTGCCTGATCCAGTCCATCCTTATTCTCGCTGCTTGAATTCGAACGTGGGTTTTTATCCGAAGTGCATTTGTGCATGGGCTTTGTCTTTGATTTGCTTTTAGAGTTTCGTATGCACCGCACAATCTCCTCGATGCATCTTTGATCCCTCTCGCTAATATTAAAACTTACACTGCTCACGTATTTTTCAAGCTCTCTGAAATAGTAACAAATTCTCTAAAGTTGCACAATACATTATTACATGGAATATATTTATTTAATTGTAAGTTAAAGTCAGCAAAAAGCTGACTCGTCAGAAATCGTAAAAAGAAAATTTTAATTAATCCTTAAATTGAAATTAAACTTTAAAATTAAATTCATCAAATAGAAATTATAAGCTTTATAAAAAATAAAAGAGCTCGATTTCAAGCTCTTGTATTTTTTATTTCAAGTCCTTCTATTGATTTCAAGTTCTTCTATTTTTTATGAAGTTTGATTGATGCTACTTGACAAACTCGACTTGAGAATTTAATGCTTCAATCTAAAGACTAATTAAAAATTTCTTTTTATGATGTAAATTGTAAGAACCAATCATATTAAAGAATCACTAACTGATTAGGTTTTCTGCTGAACGCAGCCAATATAGATCAATCTCGATACATCTTATTCTCCATCTTTTTCTAATTCTTAAAACTAGAAGAGATGAAAAGTCAGTTGAACCGAGATTAAAATTAAACTGCATTAATAAAAATAGGCATTAAGACCGTTTCCAGAATCTCTCAAATATTTGAAGTATATTATATGGGCCTCTTATCCTGTTTATTTTCTCGAGATAAATGTTGATAAAAGAGACAAAGAAACGTGATTCAATAAAAAACAGTCGCGAAGAAAAAGGTAAAAAGCAAATAACACAGGAAGTAAAAACGCATTGTAGATTAGCCTTAAAACGCATAAAAAGCGCGCGTGGTTACGTTCACGCGACCGCGGCAACTTCATGACAGTCGATTGTAAGTGAAATCGTGTCGCGATTATTTCGCCGCTCGAAAGAAAACGATTTGCCGAGTATTCCACGTTATTGACACCGTTCGACGAACGTGGTGAATAGTCGTGAATGCTCCTGGATGCTCGAGGATGCGAGGAGTATGGAGTGTGCGACCGACGAATCGTTATAACGAATTAATCGAGGCAAGTAGTTTTTGCTCATTCTTGATGATCATCGCACCGACATGTCCGCCATATTTGCAAGTGTTTTTGCATTGCATTTCGAATCCTTCGCGATGAATCTTTTATGAGCGCGGTTGCTGGAATTTTTATTTCTCGTAATCTCGACCGAAAACCAATGAAAGATATCTTTTACTTCAACGAAAACGCTAGCACACTATGTCATATGCGCCAATATGCGCATTTTCCGACAACTGCAATTTTTAGATGAAAGAGGAAGAAAGAAGGTTGGTCTATTATAATATGAATAAAATAGATGTGAGAAGCGTTTTTACTTCTGATGTAGGTGCAGCTTCGTAATTAATTTGTTCAGGTATAGCGTTTCTTTCTGCATTATTTTCAGCTTCGATTCTTTTTCCTAAAAATGAAAAACTGCTAATATGAAACAAATCTTTATTTCTGAATTAATTAAAATAATTCTCTAAGATATATGAATTTTTTAATTAATTAATTAATTCCTATCGTGATATATGTTGTCATAATGAATATGAAAAAGTGTAATTTTTAATTATCGCGTTTTAATTAAGCTTTTCCAAAGAGACAATTATATATAAATAAAAATAATGTATATTATAATACATGAAAAGAAAAATTTTGCTGTGTATGTAAGTATATACATACGTATAGATTTTAAAATAATTTAAGTGATCATCCAAATAATTATGTAGAAAATTCAAGCAAGACTGTAAAAATTTTGCCGTTCTAGCAATCAACTTGAGTATCTTATACAGGGTGTCTTAAATTTGACAATAAATATTTTAAAGATAAATTCTTTGTAATATTTTAAGAAAAGTTTTACGAAAATCTGAGACTATGATAGTTTTCAAATGAGAAGAATTTAAAATTTTCAAATGACAGCTAGAATTTTGTTCAAAAATAACAAAATGTAATGATGACTGAATATTTGCAGTTATTATTAAAGATTATAAAACTCTTTCTTCTTTGAAAATTATTTTATCTTTGATATTTTCATATTAGATTTTTTTGTTTTAAAATGTTACAAAGAATCTGTCTGTAAAATATTTATCGTCAATATTGGGATGCTCTGTATAATTATTCTGATAGTACAACAAAATTTATTTTCAAATTTGTATCTATAAAACTGTTCTTTTCATTAGTAGCATTAATTAATAGCAATTAAATTGAAAATATTCTTGTTAATTCAGTAACAGTTTAATAGAACAGTTTAATAGAATAGTTTAATAGAACAAATAATATTATATTAAAGAAAGAATATTAGCACATTAAAAATATATTATTAGCAATTAAAATTTTTTAAATTTTTAGAGGAAGTCCACTTTTAAATTCTTTTAAAAACAATTTTTCCTTAAGTAAGATATTGTATTATATTTCATTGTATTTGCCTAAAAAAATGATATGATTTCAATGCTGTTACAGTGGCTTTTTTGTTCTCTAAAAATAATACTGATATTGAAATAATAAGATTATTTTTAATTAAATTGTTGTTATCTAATACTAGTAATACAACATTATTTTTTTCATGTAAAATGCATAAACGTATTTTTAACACATTGATTACCATTGTACAAATTAAATAATTTTGTTCATTTTTCAATATGATATTTTAATGTAACTTGATTAAATTTGTTTTCATCAAAATAATAAAATGTTTATTTTTTCCTCCAAAAAGTTAAATAAAGACGAATAATTAACATCCATTTAAATTGTCAATTATTTAATTCATATTCGGTAATCAACATGTTAATAATTGTTAACAATAGCAAACCGATGTTAAATAATCAACTAATTTCACTCATATCGCGTGCTATGCGTATAAATGAGATGATGCAACATGTGTTAAGGCCAAGAATTAAAATATTTACATAATTAAATTTCTTTCTCGATACGAAAGTTTGCCCGATATCACGGCAAGCCGCACGTCAATCTAACATTCTAGTTTCTATTTCCTCAATATATGCTATCGAGCGAACAGTATCGGTTATCGATATTACCGCCAAAGTATCCGTAACTACGCGAAGTTCGTCTTGGCGAGTTTCGCAAAGGTGACGCGCGGTGATCACCTCCGCGGTCAGTCGTGCTAATTGCTGCTGGCAATTCTGCTCGCGCTCCACCGCTTTATCCCAAGCTTCTTCCCGAGCGATAACAGCGTCTCTCAAAGTCTTCATATCGCTTTCTAGTAACTCAAACTCCGATCTAATAGAGGAGTCGCGAATTACGAACAACACAATTGAGAATAGATCCTTGAAAGGGAAGGCATAGTGATAAAGTGAGATTAAACGAGCGTTATTCAAAGTATTCAATCGACTTATCAATTTTCATCGATCTTCTTGATAAAAGGAGAGTTCATGATCAAAAGACTTTACATTCGTCATTATTTTTTTATCCAGTAAGCTTCTTAATCGTCGGAATATTTTAAATAAAATTATTTGAAGTAAATTGTACGAAAATGTATTGTAAAAGTAATTTAAGCCTTGTTATTAATCTTGTTTAATGACTCTTTTATATAGTGACTCATTTTATATAACTCAATACAAAAGATGTTTTGTAATAATATGAGATAGAATATAAGAATGATTCCCCCTTCAATCTTTGGAGAACTTACTTTGTGATTGTGATCTGCGATTCTCTTTGGCATCCCTCCAATTCTCTATGGCAATCTTTGTAGGTTTCCCAACAAGTTTCCCAAGTTTGTAATCCGCAATTTGTCTTGGAAACTATATTCGTCGAGGAGGTGCATTTATTTTCTAAGCATATCTCATGTTTCTGAAATTTACATAGAAAAGTAAATTTTCATTAAAGAAATGTTTAATTTTCTTTTATTTTATGAACACGTGAAATTGTAGTAATAAGAATTTTAGAATTTTGTATTTCTAAAAATACTAACGTTTATGATTATCGTCTTTTTTCTACATTATTAATTTTAATTTTAAGTTTCAGTTTTAATATAAAAATTTTTCATATAATTTAATTATATGATACTATACATATATGATAAAGTTTGAGATTATAATAAACGAGAAAATAAGAGAAAGTTTAGGACAATAAATAATGTGATAGAATCAGAAAGAATTAATATAATTTAGAGAACATTTAATAAAGGTTTAAATATATATACTTTATCTCCTCCGTTGTTATTCTAACAACAGAGATATCTCATTTTTATGTTGATTATTATTCATTATGCAGTAAATATTGTAGCATCTTTACATATACATATCATTTAATTATATTTTAGAAACATTTCTTTCTTATTCAATAAATATTATTCTTACCGCTTGTTTCGCTAATACATCAGCCAGCTTGAGTTTCTCAAATTCGTTTTGCAATAGTGATATATTCTCTAACAGCTTCTCCATTTTAGTTGCATCTTCTTCCAGCCTGCATATTGTTTATCTTGAGGGAAACTTGTTCGAAATGTACTTATCAAAATGTGAATGTAATTGCATCACGCAGGGTATTTATTTAGCGCAAATTATATAATTACGTAATCTCACCGTTTCGCCAAGTTCGTGTTTTCCGCTACGAGATTGCGGTTTTTGAGATGTAACGTTGCATTGCTGTCTTCTAAGAGTTTTAGACGAATTTGCATTCTTTCGATTGAAGCCACCGGCGCCGATTCATGATGCCTCGTCGATTCATACATGTGTGCATTCGCGATTCTCCCCATACATATGTTCGAGTCTGGAAACGGTGAATCACCCCTGCCTATGGTATGGGGGATTCCGAACTAAATTAATATTCGTTTGCTTCTGCGACTGATACGCTTCAAGTTACATTATTCGGAGAGAGTGAGTTGATCGTATTATATAAGTTATAGAAATTAATAAATCGGTTAATTGTAAGTCAAGAAATGAATAAGTAAATTTCATGATAGAACTTTATTTTTCTATTAATTTTTATTTTATTTAAATAAACATTTATTCAATATTCTATAATCTTTTAAATATAATTAATCTAAATAATATAATTAGATAATGAGATAGCATTAATATTGCAATCAAATTTTAATTTTAAGTTTCAGTTTTAATATAAAAATTTTTTATATAAAAATTTAATTATATATATATGATAAGGTTTGAGATTATAATAAACGAAAAAATAAGAGAAAGTTTATGACAATAAATAATGTGATAGAATATCATCAGAAAGAATTAATGTAATTTAGGTAAAAGTTTAAATATATATACTTTATTTTCTCCGTTGTTATTCTAATAACACAGACATCTCATTTCTCAAATCGGATATTAGTAATATTTATAAATTAATATTAACATCTATAAATTAATAATGCAATATTAAATTATTAATGTATATAATAAAGTGAGAATCGCTGATCATTAAAATAATTATTGTAAATGTTTATGTCTGAAATTTCATATTTTTTATATAATTTTATAATATAAATAGTTTTTTTCTAACATTTTTTACCTTCTCTATATATTTCATTGTTATTTCTGCTTAAATTGGACTTCCAATTTTCATGACTTCCTGAAATAAAATTTATAATATTGATTAAAATAAATTATCGATGTAAATAAAAAAATATTGAGTCATATTAATTATATAAATATTGAATCAGAATATTGTATCTTTTATGTAAGGAGAAAAAAAATATAATAGTAAAATTCATATTTTTAACTTTTTTATATTCTTAATTTTTCACATTACTTGTAAATCACAGAAGCAGTCTTATTTTTACTTATTTTTTTTATATCTCTCTAATTTATGTATATAATCTTTATATTCTAGAACTATATGATAAAATTCATATTTGTAACAGTTTTAATGGTATTTGAATATTAAAAGCACAATTAAAACTGTTACAAATATGAATTTTATAGAGAAATTCTATTAAGAACATCTTTTTGATTTTTTAAAGAGATTCTGTTCTAAAATTTCTCTGGAAAAAATGTAAATTTTGCTTCTATATTTATTATGCACACTACATCTCGACGCAATTAGATTTTCCTTGAAATATAAAAAACTACGCACTATTGCTGCAAACTGTGGGACGAAGATTCCTGATGCCAGACGTATGGCAGGTTGTTGTATAGCTGTAAGGATACTTAAACTCAAAGTGCATTTGATCTTGCTGCGGGTCTATTATCCGATAATGAGTGCACGACATCGTGTTTTTGCATTCACATCAATCAAATCACATTCACAAAAATCAAAACGACAAAAATCTCCTTTTGTTATGATCTTTCTCTTTTTATTATGATCTTTCCACACTGATTTTCTGATCTATTCGCTATTCTGTAAAAAAATTTTATTTAATATTTTGATTAACGCATTATCATTTTTTGTGAGAATACATTTCTTATTTTGATTAGTTTTTGAAACGACATAAAACGAAAACACAAAAGTCACGTCGTATTCGAATTACATGACTTCTTCGTGTTCAGTCGTTTCGAATTTATTCCACCCTTTCCAACTAAGAATAAAGCAACTTTCGCACTTTTGTCCCTGACGTTCACCAAAATGCTGACACCTCTTCTCGTCCCTTTTCTTCGCGAGCAGTAAATAACGATTACTGCGAATACGCTGGTCATGGGATCGGCAGGTCCCCCACAGATCTGAACGACCGAAAACCCTTTGCCTCGAGTCTTCACATATTCTCGGGGATAAAGGGGATGGGAATGAAAAGAACACGTTACATAAGCCGC
>Ga0157364_1000546_pt1 | contig 26634 bp, 18 predicted proteins | sample AttsexASBM2_FD_111476 | JGI IMG/M metagenome (GOLD analysis project Ga0157364, IMG submission 111476) | Fungus gardens microbial communities from leaf cutter ant in Ribeirão Preto, State of São Paulo, Brazil - Atta sexdens ASBM2 | ecosystem: Host-associated > Fungi > Mycelium > Unclassified ... | reverse complement strand
GTAAGGTCGCCTACTATAGGATATATTCCCAATATGAGATAGCGATTTTTGCTAAACTAATAAGCGCATGTAATTGATTTTATTATGAACTTATTACTCATAGAGTGAAACATATTTAGTAGAAAACTCATTATTAAATCATGCGTGTAGTGGTGAAAAAAGATTCTTGAAATCGAATGTTGTCGAATTTTATTGAGACTAGTCTTCAAACCTTGTATTATTATATAAGAAATAAATATTTGGTAATAAAGTCAGTGATAAAGTTAGGTTGTATTGTAATACGAAAACACGTGATATAATGATTTGTTTAACTGTAAAGATTAGATTTGGTGATCATGAAACCGCAAGGCATGGAGGTCGTAATATGAGATACTCAAGGTGTTCTTAGCTATGAGAGCATCTAAACAATTCAATATTTCAAAGCATATTATTGAACGAAATATTAAAAATGATGATTCTATTGTTAAAATCACTCACACATATATACTCACATATCGAAAAATTATAGTATTATTATATGTATAATATTCAAATTCTTTGTTCCCACTTGTATGTAATATAATAAAAGTGTGTATAAAAAGCTTACCTTTATTTTTTCCTCAGTTTTTATGAGATACCATCTCATACAAGAAATCCTTATATCTCATATCAGGAATTGAATGAGCAAAATCGGCACTTTCGATAAAACTTTCGATAAAAAAATTTCACACACAACAAAGTATAGCTACTATCGGTCGCTAACTTTTGGGGATAAATCTTGAATATATTTCCCATAAAATTAACACGAAAATAGGAATTGAAGTTGCAAATTAAATAAATTACAAGTCTTTAAAAAAAAGTATCTCATATTAGGCGATTTTACCCTACTGCACCGTGGATTTGAGGATCAGTTCCATCAGTTTGACGAGTTTCCTGTGCGAAAGCGTAATGGGCCAGTTAGTCGTCGCAATCGTAGACTTCAAGCTGTAATGGCCGCGCATTATGACACGCGAAGGAACTTAATCGGATCTAAGTGACCTAGTTGCGTCGACGTTTCGCACCATCTAATTCCCGCCTCGTAAAGTAGAAGGATTGACAATTAGAAAGAAAAAAAGAACGGAGATGATGACTCTTGAGGATTTCCCAAATGTATATTCTGCGTGTCGATACGGTATCAACGGAGCAGTAAACGCGCATCGACTCGTATTCTCTTCCGTCTTTTAAGAAAATATTACCTGCGTGGCTATAGATTCCGTGCGCTTTACAAGCGACGGTATTTGTATTGTGCTGCACGAGGAATATTTTATGCACTTCATCCCGTGTGGATACGGAAATATCGTCGGAAAGTTCGACGAGAAAGACTTCGACGGCCAGCGTGTGGAAGTCGTTACCTATAGCCGTCTCGCAAATTACTTCAACGAAAGAAGTGCATATAACGGAAATTTAGAGAGGTTGTACGTTTCGTCGTAGCGAAACGCGCGATGCTTTAGCTAGAGCCGGGCGTGAGAGTCGCCAACGCGAATCAGATTCAATCGATATAGAGATTACTGATTTTACGAGAGTTTAAAAAGATCTTCCGGCGACGAATGGAGCCTCGACGCGAAATTTGCAACTATGTATGTGTGTGTGTGTGTGTGTGTGTGTATATATATATATATAAAACTGTAAAACTTCTATGTGTAGCTTTCTCATCTCTTTTGTAACTTCAACTTAAAGTACGAATCGTAAATCTGTAAGAGCGAAAGAATTGTATTTCTGGTACGAATCGAAACCGATTTTTCTTCCGTGAAAGTTTAATCCGAGCCACCCACTTGACGTAATGCTTTTTTCGCAAACTTTGATCGACAAATATCGCGAATAAATTTTTTAAGACAATATCTCATTTATCATTCAGAAGCTAGTTCACTGAGTAAGAGCGTTAAATAATTCGTTTCATTAAGACTTCAGCCGAATTTTTTCCGAGGAAAAATTGAATACAATTTTTTTAAGCGCTGGCAAAGAGAATCGGGGAGAATATAAAGTGCTCATTCCGTCGTGGAGCACGCACGTCGCTGCTCTTTTTCGGGACGATAAAATGCGGAAAGAAGGAAGGGCTGAGTCACGAGGGTTAAGCCCGCGGAATCGAAAATACAGTTCCGCGAGTTTTCCATTCGATTCCATTCATCGGTCGATTCTTCGGTCGGCTCTCGAAAATCCCGTATCTCGTAAATTTCCGGAAGTAGTTCTCGGGAGAACAAACGTCGTATTGTTTGGCCCGGAATAGGTTCTTACACGTGGATGTCGTTGGCTCGGTGTGCACATCTTCAAACCAACTCACACAGGTGCGAGATTGTGTTCGCGACGAGCCATTCGTTGCCGCATTTACTCGCTCGCGTAAATCATATTGTTGCAAATATGCCGCGCAATGGATGAAGGGAAGAAGGAGATGAAAATTAAGGGCGGTATATTCATAGTTCATTTTTAGTTCAAGACTGTCTTAAGTCTTAAGTAATGTCTTAAGGGGATCCTAAAGCGAAGCTCGAACTCCGACAAAGTCACCAGAGGTCGCTGTTTTTCCAGCGTATCAACATGTCTTTATATCATACATCATACATCAATATCTCACGCAATCTATGATACATGCAATCGCACGTTCGTGTCAATTTTCGTATAACGAATTTGTCGCGATAAAGCGTCTTAAGTCTAATTCTAAGAACACGACGTTATTTGTTGCATGCAAATTATGTGTTTGTGGATTATTATTTCGTAAGTACAGATTGCAGAACTTTCGTATCAAGTAAATATTGTCACGACTTGACAGCTTGAGACATGTTACACTAAGAAATATATCAATTTCGAAATTTTTCGTCATTCTCGGCATAAACTCCACCTCGCAAATACGTATTGATACGTATATTTAATTTTGAAACAAGATTTTCGAATATATGAAAAAGAAAGAATATTTGTTATACAAAAATTATATGATTTAGTCGGTAATATAGACGGTTTTAAAATCCTCTTAAGACGCTAATACGATCTTCTGATTGGTTCGTGATTTCTTAAGACGGTCTTGAATGTAAGATTTGACTTATGAATATCTAAGACCACTATACAACTTCTATTCTTGCAAAGCAGTGTGCTTTCATATACTGTTGCGACATTTCTCTTTCATTCGCTTGGATCTTTCTTTAAGAGGCAATCAATGAGATTTGAGATGAAGATTTGATTATAATTATCATTTTATTTATCGATTCAGCTGGTTCAGTTTGACAGACATCAGTTGACACATTTTCATCGTAGGAAGCTAATCATCGGAATTGCACTTTATAAAACGCCTAGAATGTTCGATTCATATTTTTTTTCCATTTATTCTGTTTCTTTCTGTATATCACCCTTATTAACACCCGACTCGCTCCCTCCTCTTTTCACGCCTACAGGGCAGTCGGTAGACCAGGACTGGGTGTTACATGGGGTAACTTTATGAGCATGGCCGCCAGCAGGCAGAGCCCTTCTATCCCCCTTTGGATTTTCAAAAGCCTCCTGAGGGGACTGACCCTATTTCCAAGTTCCTCCCGGCTCCGCGCTCGTCGACTAACGCGAAAATATTACGTTTCCAACTCGGTTTAGTCAAAGACACGTTGCCCGACATTCTCCTCGTGATTTATCGCGACCGTTCATTTTCGGAAATTGCGCTGTCCACACGAAACGGTGTTCAACGTCGATTTGTTCATCGCGGCACGTTTCCGGCAAATGGCCGTCGTTTGACTTGCCACGGAACAAACAGCGGATCAACGTCGTTCTGATGAAATTCTTATGCGCGACGGGAATGAATTCTCAAGAATAAAGTGTCCAAAATTCGCCGAGGCGTTCGTTCGCAAGGTGTGTCTCGCGAGTTACCTCGGCCGTTATCACGGAAATCGCTAGTGTCGTGGCTCGTGGCTCGCGCCATGCCAAGCTACACGATTTATGTCAGACGTAATACGTAGTGTAAGATAACACACAGACAACGACGTAATACGCTCGCGATTCTATATCTGTAACGGCAACTGTCGCATATGCAAAAATTCCTCGGCATTCATGCCGAAACTAACAATGAGCCACGCCGAGCTTGCTGCACCTCGCCGTGTAATTCGCACGACGTGGCTTATTGTCGGATATATTTCACAATACATTACTGTCAGTGGCAGAGAGCGCGGCGCTTTTGGAAATGTCTTGAATGTCTCGCTACCGACTGCGCTGCAAATTATGTCTCTATGACGGTTACGTTAATAGTATACCGGAGAAGTAAGAGAGAGGGAGAGAGAGAGAGAGAGGGAGAGAAGGAAGGAACCTGCGACGTCACATCGTATTAGAGTTTCTGATCCATGGACTAGACCAGAGCGTAGTGCGATAAATAATACATGTTTCAGCATTCAACCGCGCGACAAGGAATATTAATTAATGTAGTCGCCGCTTACTTTGTGAACACGTCCGTCATATTTATTTGTTTAGGTCAATTTAACTTTGAAATGATTTTTACCTTCGTCGCAGTTAATAAATATTTTTTTATTGTCATCTTATCGGATTCATTATGATTTTTTAAATAATGCATTCTAGAATTATTTATAAGGCGTCATTATTCGTTAGGCCAGAAATTATAAGATTTCACATTATTCTGTGAAAATCGTTGTTTATTGGAATTGCGTAAACACATCTTTGTTTTTTATATGTAACGTTATAAAAAGCTTATATCGTAGAATAGATATCTTTCCAGATATTTTCTTTTTTAATCGCGCTATTGACTGGTACATTGCAAACTTTGCAATTTAAATCAAGGCAATTGCTATGCGCAAAAAAGTAAAAAAATCAAGATTACAAGGGTCATCTGTTTGACAGTGATGATTTTGCTGAGAACCACTGGAGTGATATCTATTTAGGTCCCTCGTGCCAGAGTGTAGGATTCTCTATCTATTATTTATATCGTGAAGTTAGATTCATACTCCAGACATCGACACATGGGCATCCGGGATTTCTTGAACTCGCCGGCCTATGCCGATATCTGTAATAATTAAAGATACACTCTTCAACTTTGTGGATTTAGCATTTATTCAGGTTTGAAAGCGGTTGAAAGCGAAAATGCGAGATATTTTCCCAAGATGTCTCTCTTGAGTCTGACTGAAATTATACATCTAATGTCAGATACCTAGCTGTATTTAGTGCACCACGTATAATGCAGTCGTCGCGTATCCTCGTAATAGGCACGAAGCTATTTAAATGCCACACCGTGGAACATTCACCGAGAAACATCTCTCGCTCACTAAGTACGACTTCGCACTTAAGGGAGTCCAACAGCGGAGTTTACTCTTCTCATAACTTTCGACGCAGAACAAATCTTGGGTGTACCTTGCCATTTCCGTTCGGGAACAATCTTTCCATTCCTGAGAGTAGTTGCTCTGTGAGATATTTATAACAGCTGTTTCCTTCATCTTTTTTGAAACTTTTTTAGGGTTCCCTCATGCGCTCGCGCCTCTGTCGATATCGATCGCACGAATTCTACATCCGAGTTGTTTCTTTGCTGTTTCTCGCGTGTCTCATTAAAATTCGTCGATCGGTGAAGGAGGAATTAATCACTTATAATCTCAGTCGTATATATATATATATATATATATATCCATGCGGATGGACGGTATCGACTTCGTGCAGAGAAGATCGAAGAAAAAGGAGAGGAGATGGAGAAGAGGAAGAGGAGAAGGAGAAGGAGTGATCGATCTCGTCGAAGGGTGAAGGGTGGAATCTACAGAATAGCCGGTATCATCTTCCAGAAGGAGAGCAGAAGGGGACAAACGTTGTCGTGGTGGCGAGAAGATGGTGGTAAGGGGGTTGGCGCGGCGGAAGGGTGGCGAGAGAGAAGCGGGCAGGCTGCCTGGTTGGCAGGGTCGGTGGTGGCCCTTGTATTGATTCACAACCCCTGTCGTCCTCCCTCTCGCCGCCGTGCCACGGAAGTCGAGAAAGAGAGAGAGAGAGAGAGAGAGAGAGAGAGAGAGAGAGGTGGGGCGGGAGGGGCAATAGAGGGAGGAGGAAGGATCGTAGTCAACCCCTAAACATTGGCGTAGAGCATCTAGACGTCGCCATGTCAGAAATTACTGTCTAGCATGCTGGCATCGGGGGGTTTAGTGTAACTTATTGACTTACCCCATGGACACGAATAATATTCTGGCGACCGTCGTAAAAGCCGTCGTTCGCCGCATATTGCATGCGCGTTTCAAGTTTCAATGTAGCTTTCGGCGCATCGCTTCCGGACTTTGTTAAAATAACCTCGCGGCAATTGGTCCTCCCCCGGTTGCGATCACATCGCACGCTTGGATTTCAATTAACGTCGAAATCTGAAAACGGCCGCTCGACGAGGGACAATGAATCGCTTTCCGATGAAAAATCTTGCGACTGTCCGAAAGCGCAGTTAACGTTTTCCGAGCCATTCAAACGATATGAGGAGAGGGAAGAGGGGTCTGCCTTTGACCTGTCGCATCGAATAGCGGGATGAATGTGTCGGAGGTGGTGGATAGGTGGCATCGAGAATCGCGAAAGGATTTAGTCGGTTTGATGTGCGCAGAGAGATGGAACGAATTCAGAGGATAGACGTGCAATTATTACAGAGATCACGGACAACTGCGCGTTCCCTTTCTATTCCACCTCCTCCACCCCCGACCCCCTCTTTTTTGTTCCTTTCCCTTTACCGCTTTTTCCTTTCATTTAGAGTTACGTCTGCGACAAGTGAATTAGGAATTAATAGTTTTATACTCGTTGACTGTACTCGTTGACAATCACGATGAGAGATACGTTGACAAATACGGTTCTTTTTGAAAGTTGCTAGACGGGAAAAAGATTTACACCCTATCTATTTGTGCGACGGTATATCTGTAGAAACATCGTTTTAAAAGAAGGTCCGAGAGATTGTCTGATTGAGCGTTAAATAGGCGCTCAATTGAGCACAACGAACAAACAATCGGACCTTGACAAAGCGAACCATTGAACCGGAAGAAAAGGAATGTTCCTCCAACGTGACAATTTTCCACAGAAATAACTTTCCACGTTTTCAACATGTTGGCGCGTTCTCCGTTTCGTCAATTACATTTTGCATCGCGGAATTTCGCAATATTTTCGTAACGGTCCTTCTACGACCGCTCGAAGCGCGTTCACGTGCATTAAAAGGTAAACTCGAAACAATGATCCATTCACAAGGAAAGCCTATAGGCGACACTTGACGTTTTGTCGGCGAAGATGGAATCGCTGGTGATGCAGCATCTTGCATTCGACGATCGAAGGCGCTTATTAAGGCCAAGTGTCGTCCCGGACGATGCCATTTCGGTCTTCGACGTGCTTCGTTCGCCTCTAGGTTCGCCTGCCTCTTTCTCCTCCTTCATCCCTTTCGCTATCTTGCGAGTCGAGACCTCTTTGGAATTTAATAATCTCGCTGGGACGAGAGAGAAAAAGGAACTTCCTTTCTCTTCTCCGTCTCTTCCTCATCGAGAATAACTCTGAAAATTAACAATATCCACGCGGTCTATTCCTCTCTCTCTCTCTCTCTCTCTTATTTCTTTATCGTCTACTCGCATTTAATTCTTCACTACGTTAATTGAGATGCTTGGGGAAGCGTCACGCGAATCTTCCTTAACTTAAACACTGCAGCTGACGTACATTAACTTGCAGACGCTCACGAGGCTTCCTCCTTCCGTGTCCGTAGGTCATGCGCAACGCATATACGATCGTGGACAAGAATACATTTTCTCCTCCTCTCTCCTTGTCTCAGCGTTGATTTACGTGAGAATATTTTGCGCGACCTGTCACGGCAAATCGCATACACCCGCGATCTCGGATAAGAAACAATAAGCGGGGAATTTCTCTCGACTTTATTAGCCGATGGAATGCACCTGCGAAGAGACGCATTCGGAATTTATTATTAACTTCATTCGTTGAAGAACGATGGAGAAGATGCGCGTTTTTATCCTGAATGATCTCTTTTCGTTCTTCTTTCTTCACAACTGCCAATTTACTCGGTACTTGTGCACTGTGCGCCATTCGAAGCTTTTTCATCTTCTTTCTCTTCGTGCCGGCTTGGTCTCTTTATTTTTGAATGGTAAATGAGCGCGATGGTACACGAGTCATTCAATAATTTCTATTCACTCTTTGCGAGATAAATTCTCGTAATAAATTGGTGCTTAGGTAGAAGAGAGCTAATGAATTATTCATATGCCATGTGTACATTTTACTCTGGTTCCCCATTTCCTGAAACTTTGCAACGCCATCAATTTTTCCGGAATTCCCTGTGTGCGCAGTCCATGCACCGTTCCATAAGTCACGACAAGCGTTATTTAAAATATCAAATTCGTATTTTTGACCAGCTGATGATTTTATCAGCTTCAAGATCAATACCCGCACGGCAGAAGGAGCCGGTTCATTAAGTGCGTAACTGAGGAAATCCAGACGGGCAAAGCCGAATCGACCGGCCACTGCGGCTTTTGAATTTGGTTTCACGCCCAACAGATCATGGCCGAATTGTATTACGACGGAAATTTCTCATGAAGTTACCGGCCATAATTACTATTCTCGTCTGTACCGCAAGTTATCTCACATTAATCCCGCGTTTCGTGTGTGCGTGCGAGGTTTTTTTTTACACACGAACTAATTTGCATCCGTCGCTGGTGATATTCTATTTATTCTTCTGCAAACACCGTGTTTTGCGAGTACACATTTTTGCGTTTCTACGCGGACAGGAAAGAAATTTTTGTAACAAACGTATTCGACTTTCTGTCTCTCTTTTAGAACAAGTACAGCACGGCCGCGAACTCAAGCGAACGGAATCCAACAATCACCGACAATTACAATCGCGACAAAGAGGTCCACCTCCTCCGATATTAATTTCAATTGAGTAGTATTGTCTGGCCAGTTGTTCGAAATATCTGTTCAAGTATTCGTGGAACATATATCCTTGTAACGTTATTCAAAGAGAAAGAGACATCAAACACTAATTATCAAGTATGTGCTGAGAGGATAATAAATTATTTTCCAGGTAAAACCCCGCAAGCGCGCGCATAAGACTTGGAGATGAAATAAGCGAGAGCGCTTTGGAACGTTTTGATCCACATGGCTTTTCGCGTATTATGTAACGAGCATTTAATTATTTACTCAGGTGCTACGGATAATTATGTTTATTATACGATTTGCGATTTTCTACGAAACGACGATTCATTTTATTTAAACACCATCTCCGCCCCGTCAAAAAGTTCATCTCGCTTTCTCTTCGTAGCCCCTTTCCGAGATCAAAAGAACTTTTCATCAATTCGAAGAAAAAAAATGTATCGTTTGAGCTAACGGTGAAAACGACATTCTTCGTTGGTCCTGTCAACAATTTACGGTTCACCCGCGCGGTACGTGATTCGCATAAAAATCAAACCACAGCGTAGAGTCCACATCCCTTTGTCGTCAGATAGACGTATGTTGCTCGTCAAAGGATGGTAAAAAAGTTATTCAAGTAAATATGAGAGAGAGAGAGAGAGAGAGAGAGAGAGAGAGAGAGAGAGAATTAAAAGAGAAACTGTAAAGGCGGAATGAATAGAAAGGGAGAAAATAATAAACGGGAAATTCGCGCAATGTCCACCGTTGGTATATTCTGCAAATGAGGTGGCTCTGTAAAAACATGTAGAAACAACGTAGTGAAATTTCCATGATTATTGCGGAAATTAATTATTCTTAAGTATTACACGTAACACTGAAACGCTGCATGATTGCACACTGAAGAAGGATAAATGCATAATCTTTCGCGTTTAATTGATGTCTATATTAACTTTATATTCTTTTAACTTTTCTCTCGATTATAAACCTCTCTTTCACTCGATATTTATGATATCGGAGTATCAAGAAAGAGCATGAGAGTGTGATTTATGCGTGAGAAGGGTCGATCTTAGCACGGAACGATCACGATGAAGGACGAGGGTCGAGGGCCTGTCTTTTAAAGGGCTGTCGATTCGCGGGTAAAGGGAAAAAGGAATTCTTTTTGCGCAACCACGGCCGTTGTTCTTTCAGGAAAACTGCCGATATTTGCCTAATTTTACGCTTAACATGCTAACAGAAGTTGCTCTTATCCTTCCATATCGACCAACGAGCTTTTTTTTCCGAAAGGGATGTCCTTTCTACAACGATCCCTTCTGCAACGCCTCTCAGGTGCACTCGAACTTGCACCTTCACGCGAGAATATTCGATGTTTGAATCGACTGGAGAGAATTATTGCGCGAGAATCCGCGTCGTTGATCAAGCCTGTCTTATAACCGCGCGAGACTACTCTTTATAAGCTCTTCCCATCTGATTTATCTCTCTTATCTTTCTCGCTTATACATACTTAGCTTTGAATCTAGTTCACAATCCTTTGCGATTTTACATCGAGGGATGGCCTCTTCGATAATCCGCATTATTCTCCAACTACTTGAAGCAGTAGATACGCGATCAGCAAAGTGTACCTTTAAATCTCTGCAGCACTACCCGAGTAGTACATAAATCAATTTTTAAATCAGACTACATCGATAGGATCTAAGCGAAGAAAACGAAACGCGTAACATATTACCTTCGTAAATCGATTCGCGAACCACGAAGAAAGATCTATTAAGATTTTCCTGCAGTTTCTCGTCTGCCGGTGTAATCTCGTCTCATAAAATTCTCCTCTGTGCCGCTTTTCGCCCACATGTAGATCAGGAGGGCTATAAAAATACGCGCGCGTCACACTTTTCCAGAATCCTCCGCCACCGCTGTGTCACTTCACCGTCCTCTCCCTCGCAAAGTCGAGCAATTGTCCGATCGGCCGTGCACAGCAGCCTCCTCCGGTCGCTACTATGCAAGTAGCACAATTAGTTAGCGCACCGTGAACGTTTAGGTGTATCGCAGCTCGGCCAAGCATCGTTCTTCCTGCCGACACGTCCCGACTGCCGCCGTCGTGTATCGACGACAACGACAACGACGACGACGATGATGAGAGTCAACGATTTGAGATAACGCGATCATCGCCTAAGAGCAACGCAGGTCGATTCACCTGCAGCATGCCGCACGTTCCACGTGTTCTTGTCATAACTATCGGCGCCGTTATCGCAGAGTGCTATGGGGAATATTTCCTCTTCGAAAGGGCGAGAAAGGGGATGGGATCTCGAATATTCTAGATGAATATCGGGGAACCCGCAGGGTCGAGTTTCGCGAATTCGCGAGATGAATCCGAGCGGAAGCTGAAGCCCGCATATCAATTCAATCGCAGTCATCCTGGAGAATAGACTATTTGAATTGGCGGACTATATAGGTTAGACTGAATCTGAATTTCGTCACTTGTTTATCGCATGGTCTTTTCGGTCTCTTACCTCATTGTTACATATTGTTACATATTAACAACGACGCTAATCGTCATCAACGTGCGCGCGTCGTGAAAAGATAGGCCTCGAGCCGCCTATCAATCGATTTTTCCATTTTCTCGAGCGTTGACCATCATTTTCCTCGATGGGTAAACCGATCCGGCGGCGGAGAGCGAAAAGAACGAAGAACCTACGGTCATACACGACGTAGGAACGTGGAACGCGCGCATTGCGGCAGCCAGACCTGAGTTAAGTCCCTCGGATTTGCATCCAATATGAAAAATCCCGTTCCATTCAAATAAGGCGACGATGTGTGGAAAGGTGTACGCGTGCGCTCGCAAACGCGGACAAGTTCTACCTCAACTAGATAGAGCAGATTTTCAATATCCTACCATTCACGAATCGCCTTACCGTATAACTTATTGAATACATTCGGAGCTCGCTTTTGATGGATTTATCGTGCGCATGTCCGCGCGCACATTGATCATGTACATTGAAAATACAACGTGATTCATCCATTCTAATTCATTTGTCTTTAAATTCCCTTCTGATGCCTTTCGTGGCAATTACACAAAACGTCGTTTTGCGTACGATCAAGTGATAATACTTTATTGTATACATATAAGATTGATTAGAATTTACAAGATGTTATTTATATATATGGAAGATAGAGAAAGAATATTTGCGGGAAAGTAAGGCATCACAATGGGATTGCTGCTATCATGCATCCAGAAAAGATTTTTGGATCCATAATACTACTATTCTTTGATCTATCGTAAAATAGGATTGATCAAAAGAACAATCATATTTATTGTTAACAAAGGAATATTTTTTTACTTTTAAAATTTTGAAAAATTTTTTAAATCTAGAATAAAATGATCCATTGATTTCACCCCAAACACTATGACGCCAGCATAATGCATCAGCCAACAATCGAGTAAAAATTTCTTCTTTAACCAAGAATATATAAATTTAAATTTGTATGTATTGTTCTTTCCTCAAATGATAAGTCTGTTATTTTTATTTAATTCGAAAAGAATAAAGAATTATTGATCTAATTTTAATATTGTTTTTACTGTATGAAGCCAGCCCAAGAGATTAATGCTGTATTCGTAGTCAGATCTTATATTTAAGGCTTGATTATGAATATGGACATAAGTCAAGTACGTCAAGAATTTTTTTGTTTTATTATTAGAAATTTTTTCTGAAAGTGCCTAACCGAGGAAATACGATATTTATAACAAAATGGATGCATTAAGAACGTAAAATAGACACACAGATGTAAAATAAAACGTAAGACAAAGTCTAAATATGTTAAACCTAGCTATATTAGAATATATGTAAAAGGTGAGACTATAAGAAATGCAAAACGTGATAAGCAGAACGCAAAATCTCCGGGGAACAATTAAATTTAAATTTATCAAGAGGAAAGTTTTCGGACGTCTTGCGCCAACTTTAAAAAACATCTTATATGTATATACATAGCACAAATGTATATACATCTATATATATATATGTATATATATATATATATATATATATATAGTTGCTGGGATCTCGACTGCCGTCTACCGAGTCGGACTCGTACTAGGTCGGTGCAGTCACCACCTGGCTTAAAACCACTGCACATCACCCACCGAATTTTCTCGTTTCCCACCGTCAAGGACGTCTAGGTGCATCCATCAAATTTCCCCGAGCGAATCACTGACGTGGTAAGTACAGAGATATCGACAGGTTCGTTCGCGATGATACGCAATGGTTCCTCATCGTTTATGTGCGAGAAATTTCGGCGGTGGAAAAGGAGGAGAGGAGCGAGCGCACCCCTTCGTCATCATGAGCGGATCTTCTTTCGTACGATAGATGAACGAGATCACGGGGACGGAATTCGCGAGACGTTTTCGCCTCGGCGATGGGAATCGTGATGAAAGCGAAACGCGATACGGAAGAAGGTCGATAGCATCGCGCGCCCGCGCAATCCCCGTGCAAGCATCGCGCCCAGGAAAGGCAAGACAAACGAGAAGAAAGACCAGGGTGGCTTGTCCGAGGGGTGAGAAAAAAGAAAAGAATGAAGGAACTTCGCGATCAAGTCAGTGAACGCCGAAAACGTACGTTATCCTGAGCAAGATACGCCCTTCGCAGGGCCTGCAAGGCCCTTGGCCTTCGACCGGATCGACGTTGCGCTCGTGTTTGCCGGTATCGATTCGTCGGATACACCGGGCGACGCACTCGGCTGTTGCCGGCGCGATTGCTTGTACGCACCACGTCCAGATCCTGTTCTGCTCTTCGTCGAGGATTCTCTTTCGACACCCACGTCCCCATTGTTGTGGGTAACTAGTTGTTTCTCCATTCCGTTATATGTTCCGTGACGCACGTTTATATGCAGGGGCGATTGATCAACGCCGTTCCTTTAAGGGTGGGTCCAGACCAAGCGTGAACGAATTCGAATAAACGAACCTACGTTGATGAGAGTGGATGACGTTGCGACGTGCTAACGAGTTGGCATCGTATGTGATATACGTTCCATTTTTTTTTTATTACATTAAGAAACAAGTTCCGTTCATCCATGTTTATTCTTAATTGTTCATTCTCGCCTGGATCCATTTTGGGAAATGATGCGTGGAGGACAATTGTTATCGTTATTATCTGCGTTTCATGTTTTTTTCGATTCCTCTGCATTCTAAATGGTAAACGATAGAGTTTGTAAGAATCACTTGTCTTATATTCAAATAATGAATATTTCAATTTACAAATAAATATCGTATAGAAAAGTAAGTACATAGTATAATAAAATGAATAATAAACTATACATTGAGAGTAGATTTGTTTGTGAAGTATAAAACATATGGGACAGAAAAATAAAAGTCAAATCGGCGCTTAGTTCAAAAACATAAAGACCAAATATATAAACTTCAAAATTCAAAGTTATTATTAGACATAAGATTCCACTTGGTGGCCAAAAATTTCAGATGTAATACTTTTGACTGCGATTTCTTTGACAGCGGCGATTTGTCAGACGTCAGTTTAACGTCGCCTAAGTCGATATTTTATCTGTTTCAACTAATTTAAATCTCGTCGTATTGAATCCGCATGTCGTGCCAATGCACAGTAAACGCGTGTACAAACGAAACGGAAACGAAACTGCAACGCATTTGACGCGCTGGACGTACGTTTTCCACGGTCATCGGGCACTCATTGTCTTTCAGGACGAAAAGCGAAAGGGAGGAAATCGCCCGACGCCCATCCCGGCGGATGAGAGCGCGGAGAGAGATACGCAAGATACGAGAGCGAATTTCGTGCTATCGATCGTGACGCGCTCGTTAATAGCGCCATTCAATCGCGAGTATTGACGTGAGAAGGTCGACGAGACAAAATATTTCTCGCTATCTTTATAACTCTTCTCACTGTTATTTTTGTCGTAATGTATATCATTGTGATATATACATTCTGTATCTATATTTGTGATCGCACGCTATCGCGGATGATCCTAGGCAATTTTAGAATCTCCGTGAGACGTGTGTTCTCTCGAGCGCGTTTTACATTATCAGTTTTGTAAAGTAATATATTTCTAGATCGCTACACACACTCTTTTTTTCCTCTCTCTTTTGATCGTTTCCAGAAAATGAAATTTTCTTACGGCGACAATATCGCGTAGATGAGAATATTGGCAATCCCGCTTGTTCAACGTCCGACGTTCCTCGCAGCGCGTCACTTCACATTCCGCGAACATCACGTAACCGGAAGCGTGGGCTATTCTACCGTTTCCTCCTCAATCATCCGCTCATCGTGGCCACACTTTGTTACATGCAGGAAAACTGACGGCCAGCCGTTCGTTTGCTCAATTTAACGCAGCGCAGTTTTATCATGCGCCCTTGAAGAAGTATCTCTGGTGCAAAATTAAAACGGACGAATCTAGTTGAGTCTTCCGTGGCCCGTTACTGTATTAAACACGAAAAGCACGCGCGATGAGAGATACGAAACATCAGATGCAAAGCTAGGATGCACGCCAAGGAGTGCATCCTTCTATTTTGGTATTAGGCAACTGGAAGGAGATGAAGACGTTCCAGAAATAGAACGAAGCAACATTAACCCACGCCACCCACGCTGATCCTTCACGAACCCCGTCATCGCGAAGCCCTCCGCGTCTTCATCCTTTCCATCATTCTCTCTGTCAGAATTTAGCTCGCCCCTCTCTCTCTCTCTCTCTCTCTCTCTCTCTCTCTGTCTGTCTGTCTGTCTGTCTGTCTGTCTGTCTCTTTGACTTGCCTCTTCCGTTGGATCTGAAGTTTCGCGCATTTACATGGTGATGCTCGACACGATGCTAGATTGCTGAATCTCGCGCTCCGCTTATGGCAAACTATCGCGAGAGATGGAAGCGAGAAGAGATCGCTCCTATCTCTTGCAACGGAGTTAAATTAAAATTTAATGAACCACGGGACTCACGCGGAGCCCTTTCATGTCACAGAGATCTCGCCGCGTCGAAGAGGATACGTTTAGATATGCGCGTGCCTTTAATTACGTTAGCTCGGGTGTCGCGCAGCTTCGCCGCTCCACGAGACGTGTCAATGACCTGGAGCATCAGAACATGTCTCGCCAGACGATCCTGCTGTGAGATTGTGACGTATTCTATATTGATTAAATTACATTGCCGTCTTCTCTGATTTTCAGAAGGAACAGGCCACCGACAACAAACAGAGGACGTCGGCGAGCTCGACTTACAACACTTTCCCGGATGACCTATACTTGGATGATCAGGACGCCTTAGAGGGTTCCGGCCGAGGTGGCAGCGACAATCGCGACGACCTCGAAGCTTCGGGTAGCGGCCTTGGCCCTGACGACGAGGACGGAGAAGACGACCACGGTATGATATTCGATATCTCTCTCTAGAGAAATTTTAACCAGACGATCTCGATTGATCAATGAATCTCTTTCACTTCTTAATAAAGGAAAGATTAAATGCTACATACAATTTTTATACAATGTTTGTCGAGCCGGGGGTCTATTTCTCAATAATAATTTTATCTTGACGTACATATTTATATTTCGTACGGATTTTTTATCCAATATTCGGTTGGTTGTAAAAAATGCCAATTGCAAAACTAAAAATATAACAATATCATGGGCGTATGAAAATATAAAGGTAACGGCGTCGGCGGAAGAATTTTTCCAAAAATTGAAAAATGGACGATATCGGCGTGCATTCATCGCCGGTACAGATCGTTTCTCATCCCCAATCAGCGGTGATTGGAAATTTCATTTTCAGCTTTCACGAACGCACTAGTTAAAAAAAGTTTGAAAAAAAGTTTCGCAGGTCTGTGTTCTAATCTGTAGAAGATATCAATTCTAATATATTCATCGTAACTTTGTTGCAGAGTTTACTGGTAATAATGGATTAGAAGTTCCGAGCAAGCCGACCGAAGCGAGACCTCCATACGTCATCGATGAGACAAATGTCAAAACTAAACAACATGTAAGCGTGAGATGTTCCTGGAATTACATAATTTTACAAAATCTTTTTTTTTTTCTTCAATTTAGCTTCGTGCATTTAGAGTATTCTTACTTACATACATTCCACGTTTAACAAATTTCTACTTTCTATTTCCGTTTTTCATTCACGAATATATTCTGCATGTGCCGTGAAAATACGAAAATTATTGCGGACGGTAATTACCTGTTAATATAAATCGTTGGATTTGTTGTCGTGAGAAAATAGCACGGCTTGAAATGAAATTATAATAAAAAAAGGAAATTACATTTCATTTCATAAATTGCAGTACATTATATTTTCGCGACGTTTTACGATATTGCGCTTGATACTTCTCGCACATCCGTGCAATCTAATTTGCCCGATTAGAGTGCTGACACTTCCCGCTCTGAACGGATTACTACATTTTTGTTCAATGACACGCGTGCTTCTTCTCTCGCATGGGGTCGCGAATTAAACAGATTAAAGTGATCGAGCCGTATCCAATTTCTAGACGACCATTGAAACCGTGAACCGACCCAGCAACGAGGTCAACATAGGCGAGCCCTCAGGCACGGATGACGATCATAACACCGACGATATCCACGAGGTCTATATCATGAATCCGAAACCTGGGGACCGTGCCAGCTCGTTCTTTGCGCAGCCAGGCGTGCTAGCCGGTGAGTGGAAAAATGACAAAGCTTTCCGTCTAACTCGAAAGTATATCATGAGGATCGAAATAGTCAGATTATATCTTGCGTCTATTTAAATATAGTATCGATCATGATAGATCTTTGACTTTACAAAGACAGCGTGATGATTATTAACGCACATATCGATCAAAATTCTTTCGCAAGAAAAGTTTTGAAAATTTTTTTATACAAAAATAGATGTAAGATGTCTCGATCGTATTTCCAGCTGTGATCGGCGGCGCGGTAGTGGGCCTCCTCTGCGCGATACTGGTAGTCATGTTCATCGTGTACCGGATGCGCAAGAAGGACGAGGGCTCATATGCCCTGGACGAGCCAAGGAGATCGCCCGCGGCGCAGGCTTTCCCTAAGCCGGGCGCGCCTCATCACAATCGAGAATTCTACGCTTGAGGTGATGGCGATGCGATGGCGACTTCGCCGATTCCTCTCGCGATCTCACGATGCCAAGCCGAGTAAAAACCCACCGACGATCAACGCTCGCTTTTGGAATCCCGCTGGTCGATGGTGAAACAATTACTACGGCAAACCGCATGGCACGCGCTCATTATAGACTCTCCCAAAACGCAAAGTTTTACCCGAGGAACGTCGCTCAGAATGTCAGCCGATTCTCGATTACAATTTCTCTTGACTCTAGGAAACTGTATTTTCTTACGCGCTGTATTTCATCGTGTTCAAAAAAAGAGTACGCGAGTAAGAGATTTTGAGGCAAGACGAATTTGCGGCTTTTGGCTGATAGACCGTTCACCGAACGTCGAACTTTTCCAGCTTGACGCTCCGGTCACTTCGCCCTTCACAATCCTACCTTCCTTTTCGTTGTCCTGACTTTAATCGCATTCGCTGATCTTTGAAAAGATCCTCTTCGGAGTGTAATTATTCTGGCTGGTGACTGAAGCGACGGACAATGAACGACGAGACTATGGCACATATAGGTATACATCGTCGGCGAGGTTGCACCAATTCCAAGATGCATTTACAAGCATATTTAAAGAACGTGTGTAAGTGTGTGTGTATGTGTGTGTGTATATATATATATATATAAATATATAAAATTTTATATATATATGTATATACACATATATATATATATATATATATACGCGTATGTATACGTATGTATACATGTACAGGACTGAAAGCGTGAAAATTCGTGGGCGATAAACACCGCTGCTATGTCGTTAATCATTCTGTCTCCCGGTGGAAGGAGGGAAGGGAAGAAGGATCGTTGCGGCGTCGTGATTTCTCTCCGACAGCAAGAGCAGCGAGGAGTTAAACTGCAACCTCGTTCGCGCGTCGCAGCTATTACTTGTTCTTTGTTTTTTTTTTAATTTACGATATTTACTTCTTTGATACGAGCATTTAATACTGAGTTCGACGAAGATTTAGGTCTTTTATTGCATGTTCACGTTCCGATAGAAGCGAAAACGATGAGAATCGTCGACCATATTGATCGATTGCAGAGAGGATAAAAAGGGCGCCTATATTAAGAATATGTGTTAAGCATTAATCGTAGCGCGACCGCACCGACCCACATTATGTATTCCGAGGAAGACAAAAAATTTTATATTGCATTTCTAGAAATTATGTGTAAATTGCATAAAATGATTAATTTATTTGGTCGATCGGTCGCAGGTATTGTACATATCTTTATAAAAAATAGTTATTATTTCTGAAACATATATAAGATTTTATACGTATTTTCTCCAACTTCTCTCTTTATTTCGTTGTATCCCAGATATTCTGAAGAATCTCACATTTTTAAGCTAAGATTAAATGCTAATAGAAAACGTATATAAGCTTGCTCGTAGTTTGAATTATTTTATTGCTTCGATAACTGCTTGTAATGTAAATCATGTTTAATATATCAAGAATTTATGTACAAATACTGAAATTCCTAATAATTGTGAATCTCATGTTTCACATATTCGCCAGGCAAGTTGTATTGGGATCCTTGCTGTATTGCGAATGGCCAATTTATAATTAGCAAATAAAAATAAACCAATAAATTTTCAATTAGCGTGCCATATCTTTTTGAAACGCGAAACAGTAGCTATGCGTGTGTGTTACCAATACCGCGATCGATGTTTCCATCTTCCAAAGCATGTTTTATTTTCTACAAAAATGCAGTTCTCAAAACATAAAGAAATCCATTTGAAGTAAAGATTGAATCTTTTTCATTTCTCTGATGCTCCAGTGCATCGGACGAATAGAAATAATTCGTAAAGTTTACTAAATCATGTTTTTGCAATGGGATGTCACATCCTCCTTCCACCTATGAGATAAAACATCCCATGTTTATTATTCGAATCGACTCCGATGCTGATAAAAAAATCTTTGATGAATCCGTTGATACATCTAGGATCTATTTTGTCTCAAAGATTCTAATGATGAAAAGTCACGTTGCCATAAAATGAAAGACGGATGCTGCGTTTGACAGATACAAGTATCCACGATATGAAAAAAGAAGAAATATTAGGTGTGGGAAAAAGTTCGTGGCGTTTTTCCCATTAGAAGGCAAAAAAACGCCACGAACTTTTTCCCATACCTAATATGTTCCTCTTTTCCAAGAACGGTATGAGTATAGCGCGCACGCCTTAGTACGACAGAAATGATGCCATAATGCTGTATTAGAAAGCGAAAGGGAACACGCTAAAAGCGATACAAATGCGTATATATATTTGTTCGTATCGGAATTTTTTCCCATGGCGACATTCGTCACGCGATCCGTATCGCGGAGTCCACCTATTTATTAACATTTTTTTCCTCCACTTCACTCCTAGTGGTGTTTTCTTGGCCGTTTTGTCTTTCTGTCGTCCCCATTTATTTTCCATAATTTCTTGTCAATCTCACACCGATCCTTGAATCTCTTTTTTGCTTCCCGAGTACGTGAGCGTCGTCTTTTCGCAGAATCCGATCCGTCGCAGAAAATCGGACTTGGAGTAATTAAAAATATATCATGCCGATACTGCCATATGTACTACGTAAGGAACAGCGATTTGGTACGAAACTCACGAATCCGCCTTAATCATGTTGTTTGTCTCCTCATGGCACTCTCAATCTCATCATTCTGTAAGGTTTGACCTTTCTGTTTCTCTCTTGAGCTGATTCGTGCTTTTTACATCCGAATATGCTGATCATGATGATGATGATTATTATTATTATTATGAAATGTATAGAGTCTACTAAACGCCTTATTTATTTTATTATCAAGACTAATGTAGCTCCCTCTCATCCACGACAAAATTTGTCGCTTCGATTTATCTTTGTTAATCGTGCAATGTTGCTTTGACAATTTCTCTTTGATATATCATGACACACAATTTTATTTACTTGCTTTTCAATTGATTGAAGATTATTTGTATACATATAAACGCGGAGCCTCAAAATTTATTTGCGCTTTCGAACAACTCAATTTTACTAAATTTAATGAATTCTCTTTCACAGAATCTCCCTTTAATGTATCTAAATTTGGAATGATATACAAAAAAATCAACTAATAAGGATAATAATGATAAGAACATTAGTAATGATAGTTAGATATAATGCCGATTATGATCAAAGAAGTACTCTTACTCCTTTTTGTAATTCATTAAGTTGATATTTCATCATTATATTATTTTTCATTTTAATTTTCATCTTTTCTAATGTGGATCGATTAAATTCCTCCAATATTTCACACGATATTCTTCAATCAATCTACTTTCTAAAAATATCGCAAGTGTTATGAAATGCTTTTATCTATAATGTTCCTGTTTTTTTTTTAATCATCTTTTTAATCTCTTCTTCGAAAATTCTTATCTCGTGTGAAGTAAATGAGGAAAGACCTAGAAATTGGAGGCTCGTAATCTTTATTAATAATCGTACATGATATATAGATGAAATTGTTCGTTAGATAGTAATTAATTGACCTTGTGGTGTTGCTCGCCTTAGCTTTTGCTAGCTTATGCTTCACCACACGGCCAGTTAATATCTGAGAGAAATTAAGCGAAGAGAGGGAGAAAAATAATAATTGTAATGAAATCATATTTTATAAGAAGACGTAATTCCATAAGAACACTATAGCAATGAGAAGTCTATCTAATATGAATAGGCAAAGCCCATAGGCCAGGTGGACGAATGAAAATAATTTTAAAAGTGGATTAATTTTAATAATAACGATAATATTAACAATGTTATTTTTTAAGTGTAAGTACTGTCATCCCATCGCTCCTTTCCTTCTCTCCTGCTCCTGCTCCTCTTTCTATTATTTCCTAACTATATTACATATATGTGTATATATCTCCGTCTATGCACGAACCCACAAAATACGTATATACATGTATATGTACTTATATATATATATATATATATATATATATAAATATAAATATATAGATATATTATATACTCGCTCGCGCAACTGCGATAAAACGCATTTTTTTCGGTTTTTCTCATTAAAGTATTTTATATATCATTCTCCCATATATTGTCCTTCTGAAATTTAAAATCGACTTCCTATCCCACACACACACACACACATATATATATATATATATATATATATATATATATATATATACAATCGCAATGATGACGTCAGTAAATTCCGATTACCGAATGCAAAAAATTAGAATATTCGTATTATCGTTGTTGCGGACATCAAAGTAAATATTACGTTATTCTTAATTAACGGAAATTAATAATTGCACTATATTAGTATAACAAACAATAATGTATGTCGTCGCTCCTATTCTGTAAATAAATACTATACCGTCTAAGGAAACGCATTGGAAACTTCTTTGAGATGTGATGAACATCTCTTCCATTTCATACGATTGTGGAGTTTAGGGATTCGTAGAACCATACACCGAAATAACGAAGAAAGATTATTTGCACTTTATTTGTATATCAAAATATAGTATGTATTCGTATTTTACATTAAATTGCCTCGAAGATAAATCTGTAAATACATACTAGAACATTTAACTGTAAAAATTACATTTTTTATTAATATTATTTTATTTGTAAAACAATACTTTGCGTGTGCCTTTATTTCACATATACAATATTTATATTTTATAAAATATCACTATCAAAAATATCAATCATTTTTTTAAATTGGTTCATGAATGTAGAAAATATACTTTATATACGTAATGCATAAAATAATCGCATAATGTTAATACAGATACTGATAAATGTATAATAGATAAATACTTCCGTCAATTTCATAACGTTTCCATTAAATTGCGTCATATAAAAATGTCCTTTAACAGATATTTTAATATGGAAACCGACATATAGGATGACTCTTAATTATATAGCAATACTTCAAAGAATGAATATAAAAGTTTCATATGAAAGCTTGTTTAAGTTTCATTTTTTTGAGTTTTAATAAAGCAAAGAAAATATTTAAAGTGTGCGTGTATATGTAAAACTCAATAAAACATCAAATAAAGAGAATGATAATGCCTATGATAACCGACACAGTTGATCGTATATAATCCAATATTTATATGTCAATCAGTAATTACGGATTTTCGAATCCTAAATTTGAATCATCCTCAATGTGTTAGTAATAATTATCGTTATCGGAGTCGAAATGTCTGTAATTATTAATTGACATATAAATATTGAATTATACGATCAATTGTGTCGGCTCTCATTGACATTATCATTCCCCTTGTTCGATTTAATCTTTGGAGGTTTTTTTTAATATTAATTATTGTCAAAAATATATACTCATATATTCTTTACTTGTTTTATTCTAAATTTATACGTGAAGTATTGACATACAAGTATGGCATACAAGAAACATCCCTCCCCCCCATATATATATATATATATACACCTCCATACAATATCATAATAATGTATTGTATGACAGTTACTAATATTATGATAAAAAAGTGAACGAAATATTTTTGTCTATACTTAAAGCTCCTATTTTTTCATTATAGAATTAATATATAAATCTTTTTTTTTGCATTTATTTCTTGTGTTCAATAATATGAATTACTAAAATATATCTGATCTTATTTTTACTATTCTACATGAATATAATATTCAGTCTAAGTGTGTTTGACATTCCAGCGAAAATAAATCTTGTAACAGATGATTAATTTATAGTTATTTATCAATTCAGGAATTGAAAAAAAATTCTATATATTTTAATAATTATGGAGGGTGTATGATATGCGGAAAGATTAATTCATCTCTATTTATACAGGATGTCCCAAAAAGATCGAGATCTGAATATCAGAAAATATAAGTTTTACAGAAAAATGTTTCAGACAAAAGTTGTAGGATTTCAAAAAATCGATTTACTGATCTTATCAGTTTGACTTTGGGTGGCATCGCCAAAGTCAAAGGATTCCATTTTAAAAAATCGATGTAACCTTGATCTGATCTTGGCCACCCAAGATCAAATATGAGAGATATCTGATAAGATCAATAAATAGATTTTTGAACTCTGCAACTTTTGTCCGAAATATTTTTCTGTAAAATTTATATTTTCCGAGATATTCAGATGTCCTGACCTTTTTGGGACGCCCCGTATTGTAAGAAAAATATTCTTCTAAATGATTTTTTAAATCATAATATTTTGACATTATAACTCAATATAACTGCTGAAATGAAAATGAAAAGAGAAACTTTAAAATCATTCATTACAGAAGATTTGCAGCTGTAATGATCAGTATAATCTGCATTAGAAATTATGAATTAATTTTATGCTTTTTAGTATTTTTGGCAAACTTATTAAAATTTTTTAATGCTAATCTTATCTATGATAATAGACCTTAACTGACTATTTGTGATAAAAATAATATGACTATAAATTACTTTTAAGGAAAGGTTTGAGGTATTTATGGAAGGATTGGTTAACACTTTCCTGATTTAAAGGACTTTTCATCGCCTCATCAAAGAGACGTTGATATACATTGCCGTCATATGCGCCAAGCGCGGATGCGAGGATCTCGTCACGAATATTGAATCCATCGACAATACCAACAGCATTTGGACGGATTGCAGCGAGCATCTCTTCGAAGCGTGCTTGAAGTGCCGGAATATCTTCGTTATTTAGACAGGAAAACTGTAATTATAAAATACATAGTCATATTAATGAAGTGATTCGGTTATTTTATCGAAAATTACGATAATAATTTAAGTTCTAAATATAGTACTAACACGAAGAAAATCTCCAAGCCGTTGTAGTACCCAATATATCGAGTACAATTCGCAAAGTTGCATCAAAACCTCGCGAAGCTGCTTGGATACAGATGTCAATCCTCTGACATTTTCAACGAATCTCATTACTAAGAAAGCACGGCAATGAGATTCCGCGCAATGTGCTAATTCAATGCTAGTTTTATTCCATGCATCTTCTGGTGACGTACCACTACGTATTCTGCGGTCCATGTTTTCCGTTGCCAAACGAATTTTGCTATAAAACACAAATAGTAAATTGCGATAATATTACAATGCTGTCTTCCGTTTATAAGTTTTCATACATAAATATCGATTTTATCGTATATATGTTTCCTTTATATATTTCCTACATATATATATATATATATATATATACATATATATATATATATTTACCCTGCGGCAACTGCTTGATGCGCTTGCACAATACATGATAAAGTATTTTTCCAAGGACGCTGCTTTACTCCGCGCGAAAGAACAGCTAAATATCCGACAGTCGGCGGAAGCGGTTCACCGCCAATAGCTTGTCTCCAAGCTTTCACCAGATATCTAGCCGTTTGCAATAACAGAACCGTGTTTTCGCCTTCATAAGTGCAAGTAGCAGTCACTAAACCATAAGTCGCCGGCAAGTTGCTCGCATCCATATAACCGTGCCCACCACATGCCAATCGTAATTGCTCAATACCAGTAGCTCCGTCTGATGATGCAACTGCCTTTAGACAACATGCCAGAGCATGCAGCTGAAAAATATAACTTTATTTTTCTAACAATAACGACAATTATTTAAATTCTAAATAAATGAAGTAGAGCCTGAGACTGTCTTCTATATTTCTATTTTTATATGTATAATAACGTATCTAGTATACCTCAGGTAATCTTTCCAGCTCTCCTTGATCTAATTCAGCTGTCACATTGTTATACATCTCCCAAATCCAATCGGCGCACATTCGAAACGCGAAACACGCAGCAAGATTGGGAAACAATTTATATTGTTGAGTAACATAATCTATAATTTGTGATTCCGGCTCGCTGAAACAAATTAAAAAAAAATTTTTTAAATACATTTTAAATTCTGAATACTATTTTAATTTAATTATTATTAACCGGTTTTTAATCTAGTTGAAAAAAAAGTAAAATACGACTAATAAAATATGACTTGTAGATTTTATAATTTAATTTCTTTATTATATTCTTCGCATCAAATAACAGTAAAATAGTATAAAATAGTATAATAAGTTTTTTAAACTGATTATTGATATCGCATTAATAATTTACTTTTTATTACATACTCAGGTTTTATCTGACTCTGTCGTCTTACTGCGCTGTATCTGATAGCTATCGTTACTGCCTTCGACAGGTAATTAGAGATATCGCGTACTAATACCACTCGAACGAACATCATAGTACCATACGTAAGTTTATCACTAGGCGCTTTCACATAAGTTCCATCCTCCAGCACCTAAAAATTCGAACGATTAGAACTTTAAACTTTCCTGTTAGATTTTTCCTTAAATAATCAATCGTGAATGTTTTGTCCTCTCCTTTCCTCATTACCTGAGAATTTTTCATCAGCATATGCTCGCGCGGTATTCTAACATTCTCGAAACCGAGAAAGCCATTATTAGTTGCATTCATTCCTAATTTGGTGCCAATTTCACCGATCTTTATACCTGAAGATAAATATGTATCTTTTAACATAAGTCTCTTTGTCAATGATAAATGATATTTGGTAAAAAATACAATAAAATTTATACTCGTAAAATGCATTTATGATTTCACATACCTGGTAACGGTTCATGAGTGTTCTCATCTCTAAGTTGCACAATAAAGGCATGAATGCCTCTGCACTCTCCTTTCGTATATAATTGTGCAACGACAATTGCATAATTCGCGGTATGACCCACTGAAAATATTTTATTTCTATAAATCTTGAGAGTGATCTGAATGTATCTATGTT